>PJUF01000358.1_pt1 | contig 35258 bp, 36 predicted proteins | sample 1512191 | NCBI WGS metagenome assembly PJUF01 (sample SAMN08177673, study PRJNA422409) | Feces metagenome, whole genome shotgun sequencing project. | isolation source: Chicken feces (3) enriched on wood chips | host: Gallus gallus | place: USA: Madison | collected 2015-01-15 | reverse complement strand
TTGACGACCCATTTGGCAAGCTTGCCTTCTTCCATCGTCGGCGACAAAGCGGGCATGAGGATTTGGGGCATATCAGCTCTCCACGAGGATCGCGCCGGGCATGGGGGCCATCGGGCGGATAGAGGAATAGAGGTTCAGGGCAGCGGTATCGACCCGCCAGCCATTCGAAATCGTCGGCACCACCTGTGCGGTGCCCTGGGGGCGCTGGTTGACGGTCCAGCCGCTGAGAATGAGGCCGAGGATGACGAAGGCGACGGCCACGATCACGGCACGCTTGTAGATGGCGGCCTGGGCTTCGCCGGCGAGGCCGGCGCGCTGCTCGATCTCGGCAAATCGCCACCATCCGAACAACCAGCCGCGCCAGGGCGCGGCCGGCGCCAGCCGGCTGATCGCGGACGCCTGCACGGCGGCCAGAGCCACCGACAGGACCGCAAACAGCAGGACGACGCCGAGCAGGATGGTCATTGCTGGTCTCAGGCTTCGATCGTGATGTCGGTCCAGAGCTCGGAAGCGGCCGGCTCGGGATCGTTGGTCGCAAAATCGGCGGCCTCGGTGACGATGGCGCGGATTTCGGTCTCGATCTTCTTGAGTTCTTCTTCGCTCACCTTGCCGCCTTCGATCAGGCGCGCGCGCACCTGTTCGATCGGGTCGCGCTCCTGGCGGTACTTGGTCACTTCGTCCTTGGACCGATACTTTGCCGGGTCGGACATGGAGTGGCCGCGATAGCGATAGGTCAGCATTTCGAGGATGTAGGGGCCCTTGCCCGAGCGCGCGTGTTCGATGGCGCGCTGCGCGGCATCATGCACCATGCGCACGTCCATGCCGTCGACCTGTTCGCCCGGAATGTTGAAGCTGAGGCCGCGCTGCGAGAAATCGGTGGTCGCCGCGGCGCGCTCGATCGAGGTGCCCATGGCGTATTTGTTGTTCTCGATCACATAGACGACTGGCAGGTTCCAGAGCTTGGCCATGTTGAAGCTCTCATAGACCTGGCCCTGGTTGGCCGCGCCATCACCGAAATAGGTTATCGAGACCGTGCCGTCGCCCTTGTACTTGCTCGCAAAGGCAAGGCCGGTGCCGAGCGACGCCTGGGCGCCCACGATGCCGTTGCCGCCGTAGAACCGATGCTCGTTGGAGAACATGTGCATCGAGCCGCCCTTGCCTTTCGACAGGCCGCCCTGGCGCCCGGTCAACTCGGCCATCACGCCCTTGGGGTCGAGGCCCATGACCAGCATGTGTCCATGGTCGCGGTAACCCGTGATCTGGGCATCCTCGCCCTTCTTGGACGCCATGGTGATGCCGGTGACGACCGCTTCCTGGCCGATATAGAGGTGACAGAAACCACCGATCAGGCCCATGCCATACATCTGGCCGGCCTTTTCCTCGAATCGGCGAATGAGCAGCATCTCGCGGAAGGCTTCGAGATCCTGCTCGTCGGTGAACTGGGGGACGTTGGGCTGCGTCTGGGCCTTGGTGGCCGTCGCCTTGCGCGCCATTCTACACTCCGCTTGGGTCGGGGAATTTGCCGCTTTGGCCGATCAGGCCATTTCGCGCATCATACTGCAAGCATGCGCGCGATAACATTGCCCGGCAATGATCTTTGAACAGATATTAAAGCGTTGAATCCGCTTCAATAATCGACCTTAACTCATTATCAGTTAATTCTACGAATTGACCGGAAATTGGTTTACCGCTCTCTGGATGCACCATGACGAGAATGTCGTCGGCATGCGCCATGTTGAGCAGTGCCCGTGCCCGTTCGACCACGATGTCGGGGTCGAGATGCCGGGGATTCATCAGCGCGACCCGGTGCCGAAATGCGTCGATCTCGGCCTGCAAGGCGGCGCTGCGATCCTGCAGGATTTCGATATCGGCCTGGATTTCGTCGCGACTGGTAATGCCGAACTGACCCGACAGCGCCGAATAGCCCAGATATCCCTGGAAGCCAAGCAGCGCCACGGTCAGGGCCAGCGGACGCCAGAACGGGGGACGTTTGAGACGGGTGGGCATGGGCAAACCAGTTGGAACCGGTCCACTATGCCTGACAAGGGATTAATGCGGGGTTGAAGCGGGGTTGCGCTATTGCCCCCCCACCAAGTCGGCCCGAACCGCCCAGCCGGCGAGAAAAAACGCGCGCCAGACTGGAAAGCATGGAATCGAAAGAATGCGCCCCTAAAGCGCGACGTAGTCGATTTCCTGGAATTTCGCCACTTCCGGCACCCAGCGATCCCGCACGAAGCTGACGTGATGGGGGTGGTCGTTATACGCCTGATAGGCAGCCTGGTCGGCAAATTCCATGGAAAAGCCGAATGCGTAATCCGCTTTCGGACTGACCTGCCGAAGTCGCTCGAATTTCTCGACGCCCGGAATGGCTGCCAGCACGAGCGCTGCATCGAGAAAGGCAGTCTCGGCCTCCGAACCCGGTAGGTGCTTGAGGGTGAAGACCACGGTATGGCGGATCATTTCGCGGCCCCCAGCGCTTCATTGGCAGCAATGGCGGCCATGTTGACGATGCCGCGGCTGGTGACGGACGGCGCCAGGATATGCGCCGGTGCCTGCATGCCCATGAGGATAGGTCCCACGCCCAGCGCGTTGGTCATCTCCTTGAGCAGCGTCATGGAGAGGTTGGCGGCGTCGAGGTCCGGGAAGACCAGCAGGTTGGCTTCGCCCTTCAGCACCGTTTCGGGGATGTAGCGCTCGCGCAGAGTTTCGTTGAGCGCCAGGTCACCCTGCATTTCGCCTTCCACGATGAGGTCCGGCGCGATGGCCTTCAGCTTCGCATAGGCTTCGCGCATCTTGTAGGCGCTGTCGCCGTCGCGCGAACCGAAATTGGAATAGCTCAGCAAGGCGGCCTTCGCCTCGATGTTGAAACGCTTCAGGTGATCGCGGGCCTGCAGCGTGATCGAGACGATCTCGTCGGCCGTGGGGTTCTGGTTGACATAAGTATCGGTGAGGAAGAATGCGCCACGCGGCATGATCAGCATCGAAAGCGCCGAAGCATCGGAGACGCCGTCCTGCAGCCCGATGATGGAGCGGATGTCACGCACATGCTTGATGAACCGCCCCTGGAGGCCGCAGAGCAAAGCATCGGCCTCGCCGCGCTTCACCGCCAGGGCTCCGATCACCGTCGTATTGGTACGCACGATGGTGCGCGCAGTATCCGGCGTCACGCCGCTGCGCCCAACGAGCGAGTGGAAGAGGCTGACATAGTCGCGATAGCGCGGATCGTCTTCGGGATTGATGACCTCGAAATCGCGGCCGGGCTGGATCGAAAGCCCGAAGCGCTCGATCCTCGCCTCGAGGACCGCCGGGCGGCCGATCAGGATCGGGCGGGCAATGCCCTCCTCCAGCAGCACCTGTGCGGCGCGCAGAACGCGCTCGTCCTCGCCATCGGCAAAGGCGATGCGCTTGCCCTGCCCCTGCGCCCGGTCGATGATCGGCTTCATCACGAGGCCCGAACGGAAGACGAAGCGATTGAGGCTGTCCAGATAGGCGTCCCAATCCTCGATCGGCTTCTTGGCAACGCCCGATTCCATCGCAGCCCGCGCCACGGCCGGTGCGATGCGCAGGATCAGCCGCTGGTCGAAGGGATTGGGAATGATGTGGTCCGGACCATAGACGGCCGGCGCGCCGGAAGGCGAGACTTCCAGACCCGGCTCATGCGCCAGCTTGGCGATAGCGCGGACGGCCGCCAGCTTCATCTCTTCGTTGATCGTGGTCGCGTGCACGTCGAGCGCGCCGCGGAAGATGAAGGGGAAGCAGAGGACGTTGTTGACCTGATTGGGATAGTCCGACCGGCCGGTGCAGACCATGGCGTCCGGCCGCGTTTCTTTCGCCAATTCCGGCAGGATCTCCGGATTGGGATTGGCGAGCGCGAGGATCAGCGGCCGTGGCGCCATCTTCGCCAGCATTTCGGGCTTGAGCGCGCCGGCCGCCGAGAGGCCCAGGAACACGTCTGCCCCTTCGATCACCTCGGCCAGGGTCGTCGCATCGCTCGTGCGCCTGAACTGTCCGCGCCACTTGTCGTTGACGTCATTGCGCTTGTGGGTGACGAGGCCATCCTTGTCGGCCACCCATATATTTTCGTACTTCGCGCCGAGCGCCACCAGCACGTTGAGGCAGGCGATGGCAGCCGCCCCTGCCCCGGACGTGCAGATCTTCACGTCCTCGATCTTCTTGCCGCTCAGCTCCAGCCCGTTCAGTACCGCGGCACCAACGATGATCGCGGTTCCGTGCTGGTCGTCGTGGAATACCGGGATGGGCATGCGCTCGCGCAGCGTCTCTTCGATCTCGAAACAGTCCGGCGCGCGGATGTCTTCAAGATTAATACCGCCAAAGGTGGGCCAGAGCGGCGCTACAGCATCGATGAACTTGCCCGGATCGATCTCGTCGATCTCAAGATCGAAGACGTCGATTCCGGCGAACTTCTTGAAGAGGACGGCCTTACCTTCCATCACAGGCTTTGAAGCCAACGCGCCGATATTGCCCAGGCCCAGCACGGCCGTACCATTGGAAATGACGGCGACCAGGTTCTGCCGCGACGTATAGCGGGCCACAGATTCGGGGTTCTGCGCGATTTCCTCGCAGGGCGCGGCAACGCCGGGGGAATAGGCCAGCGCCAGGTCGCGCTGGTTGCCGAGGGGCTTGAGCGGCTGGATTTCGAGCTTGCCGGGCTTGGGAAACTCGTGGAAGTGCAGTGCTGCTTCCCGCAAGGCCCTGCGCTGTTCATTGATATCGGTCGACACGAACTCTCTCCCGGCACGCTAATCCGCCGCGTTGGTGCCATCAATCGTGCGGCTTGAAAAGGCCGGATACGTCCAACGCGTCGACTCCGCTGCAATTATGCATTCGCGTGCCAAGCGGTCGCTGCTGGCAACGATTTCAGTGACAGTCAAAGGACAGGCCGTATTGCCGCCTGGCGCGTGCCAGCCTGCTGGATCAGGCCGCCGAGGCCACCACTTCGAGCCTGGGCCTCGGATTGGTCGCCGAATGTAGGGCCAGGGCCAGCTCCTTGAACGGTCCGACCTTGAGGGCGGGCGCGAAAATATAGCCCTGAGCATGCAGCACGCCCCGGGCGCGGAGATAGAGCGCCTGCTCCTCCGTCTCGACGCCCTCGGCCACGATCTCGCAATCGAGATCCTTGGCCATGGCAATAAGGCCGTCGAGCACCGGCACCTGCGTCACGCCCGGCTTGATCATGTCTACGAAGATACGGTCGATCTTGATGACGTCGACGCCCAGCGTCGCGAGATAGGCGAGATTGGAATGACCGGTGCCGGCATCATCCATGGCCAGGCGCGCGCCCAGAGCATGCAGGCCCGAGATGACGCTCGTTGTCGTCATGGAATTGTTGAGCGGCCGCCTTTCGGTAATCTCGAAAACCAGCTGGCGGAAATTGATCGGCGATTGTCCGAAGATGGCCTGCACATCCTCGACAATACCCACGTCGCGGAAATGCCCCTCGAACAGGTTGATGGAAATTTTCATCTCCGGCATCGTCTTGGACAACTCGCCGAGATCGTTGCGCACCTGCTGCATCAGCGACACGGTCATGGGAATGGCAAGGCCCGTCACCTCCGCATAATCGATGAAGGCGCTCGGCGGGATGACCTGCCCATTGCGTTTTTCCCAGCGGCAGAGCACTTCGCAACCCACCAGTTCGCCGGTGCGCAGGTTGATGACCGGTTGGTAATAGGGCTTGATCTCGTTGCGCTCGATCGCCCGCTCGAGGTCGAATGCCGGCACGCGCGAACGCCGGACATAGCTGAGATTGACCAAGAGGAAGAAGGCGCTGGCCAGGCAGGCGATGATGGTGAAGGCGACATCCAGATCGGCATAACTTGCGCGAACCATGGCAAAGGGCACGGCATATTCCACCTTGATCGGGAACTGTCCGGCATAGCCCTGTGCGCTGATATATTCCGACTTCGACGTCCGCCGGTCGAAGCCGGACGGATCGCCTATGGTGACGATCGACAGCCCATTGGTCAGCGTCACGCGCATCATGGCAGCGTCTCGCAGGGCGTCGGCAAGGGCCCCTTCGGACTGTCCGAGCAGCGGCATGAAAACGGACACACGCCGCGTCTCGCCAAAGGTCTGCGACACCTTGAGCGCCGGCATGGCCATGTCACCGAGCTTGACCACGGTCATGGTCTCGGTCAGTCCGGGAACCGGTAGCGGTTGCGACAGCGGCGAGGCCGAGACGACGCGGCCATATGCGTCGCAATACTGCACGCCATCGAGGTTCTCGACCAGAAACTGCTTGAGATTGAGGCTCGATTCGATCGCCGTCTGCGCATTGGTCACGAAAGTGGGCGTGCACAGGGATGGACTGGCGGCAATCACCTGCCGCAATGCAGCCACGCCATCCATCGCGCTCGTGTTGATATGGGCGCTGATGCTTTCGACATAAGTCTGGGCAGCCGCTTTCTCGCGGTACTGGACATAGGCGTCCAGCAGGTAATCCACGGCAATGATCGGCACGAACGCCAGTATGGCGCCCAGCAGCATCAGGACCTGTGAGAATTTGGACTTCACCTGCGAATCCAACCCGGAAAAACTTGCCTACCTGACTAGCAAGGCAAGTTTTAACGGCTCGTTAATGCTGATTAATTGGCGCTAACCATGAAAAGGCGATGGGGCGCCTGCCGACGCCCCATCCCGATGCTTCAACGATTGCGATCGGTCCTCGTCAGGACTGCACGTTGAGGCGCAGGCTGAGTTCCCGCAATTGCTTGGCGCTGGCCTGGCTTGGCGCGCCCATCAAGAGGTCCTGTGCCTGCTGGTTCATCGGGAAAGCGGTGATCTCGCGCAGGTTGGCAACACCGCAGAGCAGCATGACGATGCGATCGATGCCGAAGGCAGCCCCGCCATGCGGCGGCGCGCCGTACTGGAACGCGCGATAGAGACCGCCGAACTGTTCCTCGACTTCTGCACGTGACTTGCCGGTCAATTCGAAGGCCTTGACCATGGTCTCGGGCTCCTGGTTTCGGATCGACCCGGAGGCGATTTCGAAGCCATTGCAGACCGCATCATACTGGTACGCCTTGAGCGAAAGCGGATCGTCGCCGTTTAAGCCCTCGATACCGCCCTGCGGCATGGAGAAGGGATTGTGCGCGAAGTCGATGCGCTTTTCTTCCTCGCTCCACTCGTAGAACGGGAAATCGACGATCCAGCAAAGCGCGAACTGTTCGGTGTCGACCAGCCCGAGATCGGTGCCGACCTTGGTGCGGGCTTCACCGGCAAACTTGTAGAACTTGTCGGGACGGCCGGCAACGAAAAACACCGCATCACCATCATCCAGACCGAGCTGGGCCTTGAGAGCAGCAGCGCGCTCTTCACCGATGTTCTTGGCGATCGGACCCGAGCCCTGCCCGTCCTTGAAGAAGATATAGCCGAGGCCCGGCTGGCCCTCGCCCTGCGCCCAGGCGTTCATGCGATCGCAGAAAGCGCGGCCGATCGGCTCAGCGCCGGCCTTGTTCTTGGCCGGAATCGCCCAGACCTCCACCTTCGGATCGGCTTCGATCTGGTTGGCGAAGACTTTGAAGCCCGAACCGGCAAAGTGCTCGGTCACGCCCTGGATTTCGATCGGGTTGCGCAGGTCCGGCTTGTCCGAGCCATACTTGCGGATCGCCGTATCGTAGGGAATGCGCGGCCAGCCCTTGGTCACGCGCTTGCCGTCGGCGAACTTTTCGAACACTTCGGTCATGACAGGCTCGACTGTGTTCCACACGTCTTCCTGGGTCACGAAGCTCATTTCGAGGTCGAGCTGGTAGAATTCGCCAGGCAGGCGGTCGGCGCGCGGGTCTTCGTCACGGAAGCAGGGCGCGACCTGGAAATAGCGGTCGAACCCGGCAACCATCAGCAGCTGCTTGTACTGCTGCGGCGCCTGCGGCAGGGCAAAGAACGTGCCCGGATGGATGCGGCTGGGCACCAGGAAGTCGCGCGCGCCTTCCGGCGACGAGGCCGTCAGGATCGGCGTCGAAAATTCCGTGAAGCCGGCTTCGCCCATGCCGGACCGCATGGCCGAGATGATCTTGGTCCGCTTGACGATGTTGTTGTGCAGCTTTTCCCGGCGCAGGTCGAGAAAGCGGTACTTGAGCCGGATGTCCTCGGGATATTCTGCATCGCCGAATACCGGCAGCGGCAGTTCCTTGGCCTCCGACAGAACTTCGATCTCGCGGATGAACACCTCGATCGTGCCGGTTGGGATATTGGTGTTCACCGCAGCCGCGTCACGAAGCTTCACCTCGCCATCGATGCGCAGCACCCACTCGGACCGCACCGTCTCGGCCGTCGAGAAGGCCGCAGAATCGGGATCGATGACGCATTGGGTAATGCCGTAATGGTCGCGCAGGTCGATGAACAGCAGGCCGCCATGGTCGCGGACGCGATGGACCCAGCCCGAGAGACGCACATTATTGCCAGCGTCGCCCGCCGTGAGGGCACCACAGGTGTGGGAACGGTAGCGATGAAGGGTCATGTCAGGTCTCGGAAATGCTGGAGAAAGGCCGGATTCTTGGGCGGGAAAAGCGCATGGCAGCCCCCGCTTGTCAAGCAGCGGCGGCATACCGGCTTTCCCGGCTTTACCGCAAGGGAAATCGATGGTGGAGCAATTGGCACGCACCTGCTAGGAAGAATATTGACGAATTTGCGACGGTATTGGCATGGACCTGATTGTTTCCACAGACGTGCTTGCGGATTTCTGCGAGCGCGCCGCACAGTTTGAATTTGTAACGGTCGATACGGAATTTCTGCGCGAAACCACTTACTGGCCGCGCCTATGCCTGATCCAGGTCGCCACCGATGACGAGGCCGTGCTGATCGATCCGCTGGCTCCGGAAATCAAGCTCGCGCCCTTCTTCCAGTTGCTCGCCAATCCGAACGTCACCAAGGTTTTCCACGCCGCGCGCCAGGACGTGGAAATCTTCGTCAAGCTGACCGGGACCGTCCCGCACAATATCTTCGACACGCAGGTGGCCGCCAGCGTCTGCGGCTTCGGTGACAGCGCCTCTTACGACAGCTTGGTGCGCGCCATCTGCAAGGTCGAGCTCGACAAGTCCTCGCGCTTCACCGACTGGTCCGCCCGGCCGCTGACCGAGAAGCAGCGGACCTATGCCATCGCCGACGTCACCTATCTGCGCGACATCTATCGCGAATTGCGCAAGCAGGTGGAGCAGACCCGCCGCTGGGACTGGGTCGAGGACGAGATGACCACGCTGCGCAGCGTCGACACCTATGTGGTCCAGCCCGAACAGGCCTGGGAACGGCTGAAGATGAAGTTCAACCGCCCGCGTGACCTGGCCGCCCTCAAGGTGCTGGCTCGCTGGCGCGAGCAGAAGGCGCAGGACACCGACCAGCCGCGCAGCCGCATCCTCAAGGACGACGTCCTGGGGGAACTCGCGACCCAGCGGCCGCTCACGCCAGACGCTTTTGAAAAGCTTCGCGCCGTGCCGCGCGGCTTCGGCCGCAGCAGCTCGGCCGGCGAGATCATGGCGCTGCTCAAGGATGTCGAGGCCCTACCCAAGTCGGCCCTGCCGACCATGCCTGAGCGCTATCGCGGCCCCTCGCCAAAGGGCGCTGTGGGTGATCTCGTTCGCGTCCTGCTCAAGGCGGTTGCCGAAGAACATGGCGTGGCGGCCCGCATCATCGCCACGTCCGACGAAATCGACGCGCTGGTCCTGGACGACGATGCCGATGTCCCTGCCCTCAAGGGCTGGCGCCGCAAGCTGTTCGGCGAAAAAGCCCTCGCCATCAAGCACGGCCGTATTGGCCTCGTTGCTACCCGCAAGGGTATCATCGAATTCGCCGTGAGCCAGGCCGAAGCCGCGGAGTAACTATCCCACCTGCACCCGCGAATCCGCATGACCCGCTGCTTCGGCGAATTGCCGAAGGCGGTTGCGCAGGTGGTCGCCGTTGAGGAAGGCAAAGTCGGCCGGCAGATGCAGCACGAGCGTTTCGCCCTCGAGGCTGAAATGCGTGCGCGGCAGGATGCCGGGCATGGCGGCGGTCATTGGATAGGCGACGCGCATCAGCGAACCGATGAGCCGAGCGCGCGCGGTGAGTTCGGGCGAGCCCAGTGGCGCCAGGACCTGGGCTGATTTGCTCTTGAGCCCGTCATATCGGATGGCCAGCGTCTGGGCGAGAAACGAGCGGCCCGGATGATCAACACCGGTCAATGAGCCATAGGCCACCGCGTCAACGCTTTGCGGACCGCGGTAATCCGGATGCGAGCGCCAGCCGATGTCGGCCAAGAGGCACGCCACGATACGCAGGCGCCGGTCAGCAGCACTTTCCAACAGACTGGCCGCAGCGAAATATTGCGCGGTAAACTCGATGAGATCATTGGCATGCGCCGGCGACCGTGACCGGAGTACTGAGAGCTCCTCGGCGCCCTGTATCAGCGGATCGATGGAGCGTTCGCGCTCGTCCAGCATGCCGTAAAGATAGCCTTCGCGCACGCCCAGAGCCGAAAAGACGACACTGCCAAAATGCCCGGCCTTGAGGATTTCGGAGAGCACGGCAGCGCCGAATGGCACCAGCTCGCGCCGCGAACTGCTGACGCTGCCCGACCCGGGATAGGACTTGATCGAGTCGGCCGCGACGATCTCGTCGCAGAAGGCGATCATGTCCTGAGCGGAAACGACATAGTCCTGCACCATGTGCAGTGCATAGTCGCAATGGCTCTGGTGCAGTTTTGCCAGCGAACGCCACGTACCGCCAATGGCAGCAAAGCGCGCGCCGCCCTCGTCCGCAGCAATGATCGACCCCTTGAGGCGCTCGCGCACCAGCGACGCGGCCTTTTTGGGCGATCCATCGGCGTCGTCCTGCAGCCGAATGACGCCAAGCTCGAAACTCTCGCCATTGGTGTCATGGCCATCGGCAATATCGGACAGTTCGAGACTGCCGCCGCCGAGGTCGCCGACTACGCCGATGAAGTCGGGAATGCCGGCAACGACGCCGAGCGCGGCGTAATGGGCTTCTTCCTCGCCGCTCAGCACGCGCACCGGCGCTTCCATCAGGGCCTCGACGGCCGAAACGAACTCGCCGCGATTGGCCGCGTCACGGACGGCCGAGGTGGCCAGGATTTGGACCTTGCCCACCCGCATCATGCGGGCGACGAGGGCAAAGCGCTTCACCGCTTCGAGTGCCTTTTCGACATTGGCATCGGCGAGGCGGCCGGTCTGCGCCATGCCGCGCCCGAGCGCGCAGGACGACTTCTCGTTATAGAGCGGGGTCAAGGCGCGGGCATGCCGCTCATAGACCACGAGACGCACAGAATTGGAGCCGATGTCGAGAACGGCCACCGGCCGGGCGCCCTTGATGCGCCCCTGCGCGGTCGGATCGGCATCGACGCCCCAGAACTGTGTCAAACTCAAGCCTCGTCGCTATCCGCCAGACCGGCGCTCCCGCGACCTGACAAGGATGGATTGGTCATGAAATAGTCATGGGCGTTGAACGGTTCCTCGCCCTCATTCACCCTTACACGATGAGAGCTGCCATCGGGAAGCACTTCCCAGCTCTGCTGGTTGTCCTTGAGATAGGCAACCAGGATCTGGTCGAGGATCTGCTTGTGCACCGTCTGGTTGAGGATTGGCACCATCACCTCGACCCGGCCGTCAAGGTTACGGCCCATGATATCTGCCGACGAGATATACACTTTTGCCCTTGCCGAGGGCATCGCTTCGCCATTGCCGAAACAATAAATCCGGCTGTGTTCGAGGAAGCGCCCGACCACGGACTTGACACGGATATTGTCCGAGAAACCTGGAATGCCGGGCCTCAGGCAACAGATGCCGCGGACGATGAGATCGACTTTGACGCCCGCCTGGCTTGCGTCGTAAAGCGCATCGATCACCTGCGGATCGACCAGCGAATTCATCTTGAGCAGGATTGAGGCAGGCTGGCCGCTGCGCGCCAGTTCGATTTCCCGCCCAATATTGTCGACAAGCGTCTGGCGCAGGTTCACGGGCGAGACGGCGATGGTTTCGAGCTCGGTTGGCCGCGCATAGCCGGTGATGAAGTTGAACACGCGCGCCACGTCGCGGGTGATCGACGGATCGATCGTGAAATAGCTGAGGTCGGTGTAAATCTTGGCAGTGATCGGGTGATAATTGCCCGTGCCGATATGGCAGTAGCTGACCAGCTTGCCCTTTTCGCGCCGCACCACCTGGCTGAGCTTGGCATGTGTCTTGAGTTCGATGAAGCCGAACACGACCTGCGCCCCTGCCCGCTCCAGGTCGCGCGCCCAGCGGATATTGGCCTCTTCGTCGAACCGTGCCTTGAGTTCGACGAGACAGGTCACCGACTTCCCGGCCTCGGCCGCCATCACCAGGGCCTTGACGATCGGGCTGTCCGAGGAGGTGCGATAGAGCGTCTGCTTGATCGCCACCACGTCCGGATCGCGCGCTGCCTGCATCAGGAACTGGGCAACGACGTCGAAACTCTCGAATGGATGGTGGACGAGAATGTCCTTGGCGCGGATGGCGGCGAAGCTGTCGCCGTTGTAGTCGCGGATGCGCTCGGGGAAACGCGCCAGGTAAGGCGTGAACTTGAGGTCTGCGCGATCGATGTCGCAGACCTTGCGCGCATCGGCCAGGCCGAGGAAGCCGTGAACCTCGAAGACATCGGCTTCCTTGACGCCCAGCTGCTCGCCGATCTGCCGCTTAAGCGCGCGGGGCATGGAGCGCTCGATCTCGAGCCGGATCACCTGGCCCCGACGGCGCTGCCGCAGGGCGCTTTCGAACTCCACCACGAGGTCTGCCGCCTCGTCGTCGATTTCGATCTCGCTGTCTCGGATGATGCGGAATGCGCCAGAGCCCACCACTTCATGGCCCGGGAACATCTTGTGGAAGAAGAGCTTGACCAGCGTGTCGATGGTCACGACCTCCGAACGCCCTTCCGATACCAGTCCACTGGGCAGATTGATGAAGCGGTCGAGATTGCCCGGAATGCGCACCAGTGCGGTCAGGTTCTGGTCGCTGTTGGGACGTTTGAGCTCGAAGGCCAGCGCCAGCCCGAGATTGGGAATGAACGGAAACGGGTGGGCCGGATCGACGGCGATCGGCGTCAGGACCGGGAAGATTTCCTCGCGAAACAGCTTCTGCAGATAAGCCACCTGGTCGGCCGTCAGGTCGTCCTGCTCGTGGATCACCACATTCTGCGCGAACAGCTCCTCGCGCAGGTCCTTCCAGTGATCCTGCTGCTCGAGCTGCAGATGCTGGGCCAGCGTGGCGATTTCGTCGAGCTGCTCGGTGGGCGAGAGGCCATCGGCGCTCTGCTTGGACATGCCGGCGCGGATCTGCCCTTTGAGGCCGGCCACGCGCACCATGTAGAACTCATCTAGATTGTTGGCCGAGATGGACACGAACCGCAGCCGCTCGAGCAGCGGATGAGCCGCATTCCCCGCTTCCTCGAGCACGCGCATGTTGAACTGCAGCCAGCTGACCTCGCGATTGACGAAGCGCGCGGGACTGGTGCGCAGCGCCTCGACATCCGGAACCGAGCCTTCGGCTTCGGCAATCTCGCTCATTTCATTCATCGCTGTCTGCGTCCCAATCCTCTGGTCGGTCCAGCCCGAGAGCGGCCTGCCGGCGCATCAGGGCTTCCGAAGCTATCGTGCGGGTAATGGCCGACCCCCTTGCCAGGGCCAGCCGATCCATCAGGTCGACAAGGGCAGCGGCTTCCTCGGGGCTGCGCTCCATGCGCGGCACCACATAGCCGATGACCTTGGGATCTATCCTGATCTGACGATCCCCGAACAGTTTCACGAACATCTGTGACAGTTCGATGTCGTCGCTGACCTCCAGCCGGAAAACCGGTGCGCGCCGCACCCGCGAACGCACATCATCGGTCCGCACCGGCCAATGCGCAACCTCTTCCCGCGCCGTGAGCAGGATTGTGCCCTCGCCGCGCATGGCCTGATTGAGCAGGTGGAAAAGGTGGTGCTCATCATAGTCGAGCCGGTCCACGTCCTCGATCACGACCGCACCGCGCCCGCTGCCTGACGACGCAATGGCGGCGATGGTCGTTGGGGTGGCGACAACGGCACCACTCCTGTCGGCAAGAATCCGCGCCAGGTGCGATTTGCCCGATGCCGGTGGTCCGATCAGCAACGTGACGCCATCGGGCCAGTGCGGCCAGGCAAGAATGCGGGCATACGCCAGCGAATTGCCCTCCCCGACGATGAAGTCGTCTTCGGCATGCGATGGCTCGTGGCCGAGGTCGAGCGGCAGCTGCCGCGGTCCGCCGTCAGGGAGTGACATCGTCACCCGTCACATGCCGCCTGGGCCCCAGATAGAGCGTACTTTCCTTGTACTTCCGCACCCCATAGCGCACCAGCACCGAGGCGATCGCCGCCATCGGCACGGCCAGCAACAGGCCCACGAAGCCGAACAAGGCGCCAAGGGCGAGCAGTGCGAACATCATCCATACCGGATTGATGTTGATCGAGGAGCCCACGAGCTTGGGATAGAGCACATTGCCCTCGATGAACTGCCAGAACAGATAGACGCCGGCGACCAGGATGATCATCCACCAGTTAGGCGCATACTGGACCAGCGCAATGCCGAGCGACAGGCCAAGCCCGAGGGCAAAGCCGACGAATGGTACGAAGCTGAACAGGCCCGCGATCAGGCCTACCGCCAGCCCGTAATTGAGGCCGATGACGCTGAGCGCCGTGGCATAGAATGCAGCATCGAGCAGCAGCACGCTGCCCTGCCCGCGGATCACGCCCGCCATGGACTTGTCGATTTCGCGCAGGATGCCCTTGATTTCGCCCTTGTGCTCCTTGGGCAGAAGATCGTCGATGCCGCGCACCATGCCTTCCCAGTCGAGCAGCAGGTAGAAGGCCACGACCGGTGCCAGCACGGTAAAGCCCACTACGGCCGCACCGGTCAGCCCGATATTGACCAGTTCGGCCGGCAGCGTCGCGATGAAGCCCAGCGCCTGGCGCGCGAGATCGTTGATGCTGGCCTGTACCTGCGCCGCCCGATCCGGCCCGAGCCACGCATTGATCTCCGGCGCCCAAGTGGCGCTCAGCTCCTGCAGGTCGCTGACATAGCGCGGCAGGCGCTGGATGAGGCCGATGATCTGCTGGCCAATCAGTGGCACGAACATGAAGAACAGGCTGATCACGATGGTCAGCACGCTGAGCAGCACCACCACCGTCGCCCAGGCGCGGTTGAAACGCCATTTCTGCAGCTGGTTGACCAGCGGATTGAGCAGGTAAGCCAGCGCCGCGCCCACCACGAAGGGCAGGAGAATGCCGCGGAATATCCAAAGAACCAGGATCAGCGCGATGAGCAGCCCGATCCAGATGAACACTTGATTTCTGAGTGCCATGGTGCCGGGCGGCCCTTGCGTATGGGTAATCGAAAAGCTATCAGGCCGTCTAACGGCCAACACCGAAATATTCAACCAACCCGGTTCGCGCGCAGCGATTTGCGCCCGCAATCCCCAGCATGGCAAGAAGGCTCATGACCGACGCACAAAACCTGCCATCAAACGGTCTTTCGTACAAGCAGGCAGGCGTCGACATCGATGCCGGCAATGCGCTGGTGGAAGCGATCAAGCCGGCCGTACGCTCAACCCGTCGGCCGGGCGCCGATGGCGAGATCGGCGGCTTCGGCGGATTGTTCGATCTCAAGGCCGCCGGCTTCAGGGATCCGGTGCTGGTTGCGGCCAATGACGGCGTCGGCACCAAGCTCAAGATCGCCATCGATACCGGCCGCCATGACACGATCGGCCAGGACCTCGTCGCCATGTGCGTCAACGATCTCGTCGTGCAGGGCGCCGAACCGCTGTTCTTCCTCGACTACTTCGCGACCGGCAAGCTCGACGTGGCGCAGGGCACGGCCATCGTCGAAGGCATCGCCCATGGCTGCCGCCTGGCCGGCTGCGCGCTGATCGGCGGCGAAACTGCCGAAATGCCGGGCATGTATCACGGCAACGACTATGACCTGGCCGGCTTTGCCGTCGGCGCCGCCGAGCGGGACGCCCTCTTGCCGCGCAAGGACATTGCCGCCGGTGACGTGCTGGTGTCCATCGCCTCCTCCGGCGTGCATTCCAACGGCTATTCGCTGGTCCGCAAGATCGTCGAGCTTTCCGGCCTCGGTTGGGACGCACCCGCTCCCTTTGCCGATGGCAAGACACTCGCCGAGGCGCTGCTCGAGCCAACCCGCATCTATGTGAAGCCACTGCTTGCCGCGATGAAGGCGGGTCTTGGCATCAAGGCCCTCGCCCATATCACCGGCGGCGGCTTCATCGACAATATCCCGCGCGTCCTGCCTGACGAGTTGGCAGCGCACATTCACCTACATGCACTCACCCCACCGTCTGTATTTGGATGGCTCTCGCGTATGGGGGGGCTGAACGAGCACGAAATGCTGCGAACGTTCAATTGCGGCGTGGGCATGCTCGTCGTTATTGAAGGTAAAGATGCCGCAAGGCTGGTTGATCACCTAAACTTCTCTGGAGAGAAGGCCTCCGTAGTCGGCGTGCTCACGGAGCGGTCGGTCGATCCGGTAACCTTTGACGGCAAGCTGGCGCTGTGAGCCGCAAGAAGGTCGCCATCCTGATTTCGGGCCGTGGCTCGAACATGACCGCGCTGATCGAGGCCGCCAAGGCGCCCGACTATCCGGCCGAAATCGTCGGTGTGCTGTCCAACAAGGCGGCCGCGCCTGGCCTTGAGACCGCGGCGTCGCACGGCATCGCTACTGCGTCCCTGGCACAGAGCAAATTCCCCAGCCGCGAGATGTTCGAGGACACCATGACCCAGGTCCTCGACAGCTGGGAAGTGGACTATGTCTGCCTTGCCGGCTTCATGCGCATTCTCGGCGAGGATTTCGTCAATCACTGGCGCGGCCGGCTGATCAACATCCACCCCTCGCTGTTGCCGGCCTACAAGGGGCTCGACACCCATGCCCGTATAATCGCCGACGGCGCGACCGAGCATGGCTGCTCGGTGCATTACGTTACCCCGGGCCTCGATGAAGGTCCTGTCATCCTCCAGGCGCGCGTCCCGGTCATGACTGGCGATACGGCCGAAACGCTGGCAGCCCGCGTCCTCGTCGAGGAACACCGCATCTACCCCGAGGCTTTGCGCCTGCTCGCCAGCGGCAAGGTCGCCCTGCGCTGAGTTTTCCGCCCATCACTGCAATTGATGGCGCCCATCGTCAAAATCGGTTCGACCTTCGTTCCGCCCGGGCGTAGCGTGCCGCCGTTTTCGAAAGGGCGGCGGCATGAGTCTGCGTGACTGGTTCTGGATCATCCTGCTCGGCGCCATCTGGGGCTGCTCTTTCGTTTTCAACGCCATCCTGATCCGGGAACTGGGCCCCCTTTGGGTGACTTCCCTGCGCGTGGGCATCGGCGCGCTCGGCTGCTGGGCCGTGATGATAGCGCTGCGTAAGCCCGTCCCGCGTGACCCCATTCTCTGGCTGCAATTGGCAGGGCTTGGCGTCATCGCCTATGCGATACCCTTCGCGCTCTTCCCGCTTGCTCAGGCGCATCTGGCCAGCGGCATCGCCGCCATCATCAACGCCCTGACCCCGATGGTCACCGCACTCATCTCCCATTTCTGGATCGGCGGCGAAAAGGGCACGCCGACCAAGTTCACGGGTGTCGGTATCGGTTTTGTCGGTGCCGCCATTCTCGTGTCCCCTGCGTTGACGTCAGGCGGTACGAGCCAACTCTGGGCCATCGCAGCATGCCTCGGCGCCACCGCCTGCTATGCGCTCACGCTCAACATCACCCGCAGCTTCAAGCATGTCGAGCCGACCGCCTTCGCGGCCATCGCCCTGACTGGCGCCGCTGTGATCGCAACGCCCGTGGCCTTCCTGGCCGAAGGCATGCCGCATATGACTCAGCCCTCGACATGGGGCGCCGCCCTGGCTATCGGCCTCCTCTCGACCGCCTTCACCTTCCAGATCATGTATCGGATCCTGCCGCGCGTCGGCGCCACCAACTTCGCGACCACCACCTTCATCGCCCCCATCTCCGCGCTGATCATCGGCGTGACGGTGCTGGGCGAAGCCATCCTGCCCATTCAGCTTCTCGGCATGCTGGTCATCTTCTTCGGCCTGCTGTTCATCGACGGTCGTATCCGCCAGGTCTGGCGCCGCGCCCCGGTCTGACCGGCTAGCTCCATCGGCCTATGGAACTCTGTCCCGGGTCCCTCGTTGGCCACGAGGAGAAACTGTATGCCCGATCCAAGACCAGACATCGATCCGCGCCCGATCCCGGAAATCGTGCCGCAACCCGAGCCGCCTCAGCCGGAGCCGGTGGAGCCCTTTCCGCAGCCGGCGCCGGAGCTGCCGACGCCCGATCAGCCGGTCGAAGATCCCATGCCCTCACCCATGCCGGAAATCCGGCCAGAACCCGGCCACGATCCTCGCCCAAGGGAGGTTTGAATGCGCGACCATCTCGAACGCCGTCCGGAAAACCGTGAAATCCACCACGAGGGTGTTCCGCCCATGCCCAACTATGCGCCGACGGAAGATACGGACAATCCGCACAGCACCCCGCTCCGCGACGAGCAGGAGCGCGACGGAGACGACCATGATCGTCCACCTGCGGACCGCAGCGACATCACGCCCTGATCAGGTCTGGCTTCCTGCAATCTTGCGTGGGGCCGGCAACGCTGCAGTCTCGGGCTGGGCAGTCGGCACCACCAGATCGTCCCGCATCAGATCGTCGATGAACAGCGACAGTAATTGCGGTCGGTTTGATACGCCGGCTTTGCGATAAATAGCATTTGTCTGCGCCTTGATGGTCCCCTCTGAGGTGCCTCGCAGGGTCGCGATTTCGGCCGTCGACAGGCCCTTTATCGCGAAGAGCGCCACATCGGCTTCGGCCGGAGTCAGCCGCCACTCCCTGAACCGCTCCAGCAGCAGCGCGGAAAAGACGCTCGACGCGCGTCGCAGTCGCTCCTCGGCCATGCGACGATGACGATCCACTCTCCATAGCGATATCAGCCCGAAGCCGACGCCGATGGTGAGGCCGATCGCGGCACTGACTTCCAGCAGTTCGCGAATCTGCCAGGGCAGAGGTTCGGACCAGACGGGAAGGTACGATGACAGGATGTCGCCGATGAAGAATACGGCGCTGAACACCTGCACGATGAGGATCGCTATGATGATCCAGAACCGACTCATCCCGGCCTGCCCTCAGTCGTCCGCATTGCCGTGGCCACTATTGTCCCGGTGATCGTCGTGATCATCGTCGTCGTCGTGGTCGTCGTCCTCAACCCGACCATCGTCGCCTTGATCGTCACGGCCGTCGCCCCGATCGTGGTCATCATCGCGGTCCGAAATCCAGACGTCCCTTAGAATTTCGCCAGTCCGCGGATTGACGATCAATTCGCGAAACCGGCCGCTCTGGGTCGCCAGCACCCGCGCGCGGCCGAGCATTGTGGTGGAGACGGCGATATCGACAAAGCCCATTGCCCGGAGCTGCGCCACGATATCACCAACAGGATCGGCCAGCGCAGCGCGGGGCATCATCACGGCCGCAGCGACACCGGCGAAAAGCAAGGCACGACGGTTCATGAGCGGAAATCTCTCCTGCTCCATGCTATGCCAGGGGCGGAAGACCGGCAATGCCGGCCTTCCATCGAGGTGGCGTCAGTCGTGGTCGCGGCCATGGCCGCCATGGTCGTCTTCCTGGCCATCATCGTCATGGTCACTATGGTCATCGTAGTGATCATCGCCACCGCCATTGTCGTCATCGTGGTCATCATAGCGGTCATCGTCGGACTCTCGGCCGCCGTTGAGATCGTCGTCTTCGTTTTCTGGCCGCAAGAAGATGCCGGGCGTGGTGTCGTCATCGCCCACGACACGTTCGGTCTCCTGCTTGAGGATCTGGCCGGTGGCCAGGTCATAGAGCACCTCGCGCTTTACCCCGTCCTTGATGGCCTCGACCTCGGCGCGGGTCTGGGAATAGTCAACTTCGATCCGGGTATAGCCTTCGGCCTGATATTGGGCGGCAAGCTGTTGGGGCGTGACCGCAGCGGCCTCGGCCAGCGAGGTGGAAACCAAGACCAGCGCTACTGAAGTAATGAGCTGCATTTTCATCGATGTTCTCCTTCCTGGATGGACCGACATCTCTGCATCGGCCATTCCAAAGAGAGCGATTCAGTGTCTGCTTCCCATTCTCCTCAGGTTTAGACCTGCATCCATCCGCCCTGGGTTTATCGGCATAAACTCCGGTTTATGCGCACAAAAAAGCCGCCGCGCCGGGAGCGCGGCGGCCATATCGGAAGGAGCGGCGGCTATTCGATACCGAGTTTGGTCTTCATCAACTCATTTAGGGCCTGCGGATTGGCCTTGCCGCCCGAGGCCTTCATCGCCTGGCCGACGAACCAGCCGATCATGGTCGGCTTGGCCTTCACCTTTTCCACCTGCTCGGGATTGGCGGCGATGATTTCGTCCACGATCTTCTCGATCGCGCCGAGGTCGGTTACCTGCTTGAGACCGCGGCGCTCGACGATCTCGGCCGGATCGCCTTCATGCTCTTCGGCGATCAGGATCTGCAGCACGTCCTTGCCGCCCTTGGACGAGATCGTACCGCCCGCAATGAGGTCCACCAGCCCGGCAATCTGCGCCGGCTGAAGATGGGTTTCCCACACGGCAAGGCCTTGGCTGTTTGCAAAGGCGGCCACGTCGGCATTGAGGATATTGGCCACGGCCTTGCCGTCTCGCTTGACGCCGCCATGGGCGACACAAGCTTCGTAATAGTCTGCCGTCTCGCGATCCAGCGTCAGCACCATGGCGTCATAGGCCGTGACGCCATAGTCGGCGATGAACCGCGCCTGCTTCTCGTCGGGCAATTCTGGAAGGTGCTGCGCCAGTTCGGCGATAAACGCATCATCGAATTCAAGCGGCAGCAGATCCGGATCGGGGAAATAGCGGTAGTCATGCGCCTCTTCCTTGGAACGCATGGAGCGTGTTTCGCCAAGCTTGGGGTCGAACAGGCGCGTTTCCTGGTCGATCTCGCCGCCGTCTTCCAGAATGTCGATCTGGCGCCGCGCTTCATATTCGATGGCCTGGCCGGCAAAGCGGATCGAATTGACGTTCTTGATTTCGCAGCGCGTACCGAACTCACCGCCGGGACGACGCACCGAGACGTTGACGTCGGCGCGCATGGATCCCTGCTCCATATTGCCGTCGCAAGTGCCGAGGTAGCGCAGGATCGTGCGCAGCTTCGAGAGATAGGCCTTGGCCTCTTCGGACGAGCGCAGGTCGGGCTTGGAGACGATCTCCATCAATGCCACGCCCGAGCGGTTGAGATCGACGAAGCTCATGTTCGGGTGTTGGTCGTGGATCGACTTGCCGGCGTCCTGCTCGAGGTGCAGGCGCTCGATGCCGATCTCTATCTGCTCTCCGTCCACATCGAGCAAGACCTTGCCCTCGCCCACGATCGGGTCCTTGAACTGGCTGATCTGGTAGCCCTGCGGCAGGTCGGGATAGAAATAGTTCTTTCGGTCGAACACCGAGCGCTTGTTGATCGCTGCCTTGAGGCCGAGACCGGTGCGGACGGCCTGGCGCACGCATTCTTCGTTGATCACCGGCAGCATGCCGGGCATCGCCGCGTCCACGAAGCTGACATTGGAATTGGGCGGATTGCCGAAGGCCGTCGACGACCCGGAAAACAGCTTACTCTCGCTGGTCACCTGCGCATGCACTTCCATGCCGATGATCACTTCCCAGTCTCCGGTCGAACCGGAAATCAGGCGCTTCTTGTCGGGGGTGCGGGTATCAACGAGGGTCACTGGGCAGTCCTGAAAGCCAAGGCAAATCTGGCCTTCTGCTTAGCCGTGTTGCCATGGCCTTGCAACAGCTTCGCGCCTTGTCTCAATCCTCTTCGATATCCCCCTCATAGGGTCGGAGGCGCTTTTCGAGATGCACGCTGACGAAGGGATCGTGTCCGTCGCGACCGTCGGGCCGAAGCGCAAGGATGCGGTAGCCTTGCCGCTCGTAAAAACGCACCGCCCGGACATGGTCGGCCGGTGTTTCCAGGTGCACGCGTTCGGCGCCCTGTAATTCGAGCATCATCTCCATGCGATCGAGCAGGCTCGCGCCGATCCCGTGGCCCTGCATGTCGGGAATGACGAACAGGTAGGGGATGTAGCTGCGGCCGGACGCGCACGAACACCAGCCCACGACGATGCCGTCGATTTCAGCGACGATCGTATTGCGCCAGCCATGGCCGACGGCGTGGGACAGCCGGCGCCGCTCGGCCTCCCGCAGGCCGGGCTTGTCGGTCAGAAGCGGCAGGATCCCGGTTTCCCAGGCACGGTAGGCGATATCGGCGAGGCGTGGTGCATCCGTGATTTCCGCTTTGCGTATCCGAATGCACGGCATGCTCGCCTCCTATTTTGCGCGCTTGCGCGCCGCGATGATGCCCTTCTCGTAATTGACATTCCAATTGATCAGGGTGCGCCAGATAAGTTCGGCCTGATCTTCGTCCAGATCAAGGTCCAAACTGCGTGCCCGCACCTTCGTGATGATCGCCTCGATCCGGGCCGGATCGTAGGCTTCATGCGGGTCGGTCTTGATCTCGGCCATCCGTGTCACATAGCCGTGCCGCTCGGCAAACAGCTGCAGCAGCGTCTGGTCGATCCTGTCGATTTCAGCGCGCACATCGTCCTTGCTCTGGCATTCTGCTGGTTGTTTGACGGCGCTCACGCTGCTTCCTCGAAATCTGACTGACTGTGCTCCGGTTTGTTTGCACGTCTCGGCGCGCGTTTTCAACCCGACCATGCGCGATGCGGAACGCTTGCGACCCGAGAAACATTTATCCGGTCAGGAGATGTAGATGCGCGATCAGGTGAGAATTGGAGCGCTGTGCTGGCTGGCCAGCGCCGAATTTTTCTTCGCGCAGCTAGCTGCCCACCTCGCCTGGCCCGCGCACAACCTCTTCCTTTACGATATCAGCCTTCTCGGCATCTCCGAGTGCGGCGTCTTCCTTGTGGCAACGTCCGGCAGCACCGACATCGTCTGCTCGCCGCTCTATCTGGTTTTCAACATCGGCATCGTGCTGCATGGCGCGCTCATCATCATGGGCGTGTGGTTCACCCGCAGCATCTGGCCGGCATCGCGTATGGCCGCCTGGGCGCTGCTGCTGATGGCTTTGGGTGGCGCAGGCGCAATGACGGTGGGCGCTTTTCCCGTCGACGATCACATGCTGACCCACATCATCGGGGCCGTCATCGCCATCGCGGCGCCGGGCCTTGGCTTTCTGCTGTTGTCCCGCTCGGTTTGGACCAAAATGCCGTCGCTGGCTCGGTGGAGCGCCCTCGTCGGCGGTCTCGTACTCCTGGCCGGTCTCGGACATGCCCTCGGCGGCCTGCCCTTCGGTCGCGGCACAATGGAGCGGTTGGCAGTCTGGCCGCAAACCCTGTGGTATGTCGCGGTCGGCACGATGCTGCTGAGCGCAGAGCCCGTTCGCGCGACGCGGGCCGCATCACGACGGTCCGGCCGGCGTGCCGGACTCAGTGCTTGGTGACGTCGCTCAGAGCCGCAGCAATGTGTTCCCATTCCTGCGAAACGCTCGCCGTGGCGCGGCGCTTGCCGGCGCGGCGATACCAGTAATCGGCATTACCCATGTCGGCTTCGATCCAGTGCATCAGCGCATGCACCCAGTCAAAGGCCGGAACGCCCTCCATCGCCTGGACGATGTTGTGCGCCTTCTCCCATTCGGGACCCACGCGCAGTTCGCCTTTCTTGAGCCACCACAGAGCCTGCAGCGGTTTGCTCATGTCCTTGGGCGGCTCGGACCAGTCGAGCGAGGTAAAGATATCAACGGCCATCGGCGATGTTCCTGTTGGCCCGGACGCAACTGCGGGGTGCGTCTCCACCAGTTTCAACTTGTGCATTGGCCGCAAATAGTGCGGAACGGCGGCGCAATCAAGCGCCACCGCTTGCGTGGCACCAGTGCGCCTACCACCACTGCTTGGGGGCGAAGTCGCCGCCGGCGCTCTTTTCGATGACGCGGGCCGCGGCAAAAAGCGTCTCTTCATCGAATGGCTTGCCGATCAGCTGCAGCCCCAGCGGCAGGCCCTGCCCGTCCTTGCCGGCCGGCACGGCAATGCCCGGCAGGCCCGCCATGTTCACGGTCACGGTGAAGACGTCGTTGAGGTACATGGCCACGGGATCTGCCGCCAGCGCCTCGTCGCCAATGCCGAAAGCTGCCGAAGGCGTCGCCGGCGTCAGGATGGCGTCGACGCCGGCATGGAAGGCGTCCTCAAAATCCTTCTTGATCAGCGTGCGCACCTTCTGCGCCTTGACATAATAGGCATCGAAATAGCCGGCCGACAGGACGTAGGTGCCGATCATGATGCGGCGCTTCACCTCGCGGCCAAAACCGGCGGCGCGGGTGAGCTCGTACATGTCGGTGATGTCCTTGCCCGAAACGCGCAGGCCATACTTGACGCCGTCATAGCGTGCCAGGTTCGACGAGGCTTCGGCCGGCGCCACGATATAGTAAGCCGGCAGCGCATATTTGGTGTGCGGCAGCGAGATATCCTTGACCGTCGCCCCCTCGGCCTTGAGCCATTCGAGACCCTCGGTCCAGAGCTTTTCGATCTCCGCCGGCATGCCGTCCATGCGGTATTCCTTCGGCACGCCGATGGTGAGGCCTTTGACGCCGCGCTCCACAGCCGCGGCAAAATCGGGCACCGGCAGGTCGACGCTCGTCGAATCCTTGGGGTCGAACCCGGCCATCGAGGTCATCAGGATCGCCGCGTCTTCCACCGTGCGCGCGATCGGTCCAGCCTGGTCGAGCGAGGACGCAAACGCCACCACGCCCCAGCGCGAGCAGCGGCCATAGGTCGGCTTGATGCCGACGGTGCCGGTGAAGGCGGCCGGCTGACGGATCGAGCCGCCGGTATCGGTCGCGGTGGCGCCGGCGCAAAGCCAGGCCGCAACGGCAGCCGCCGACCCGCCTGACGAGCCGCCGGGGACGAGATTGGCATTGCTGCCCTCGGCCTTGAACGGGCTCACCACGGGGCCGTAATAGGAAGTCTCGTTGGACGAGCCCATGGCGAATTCGTCCATGTTGAGCTTGCCCAGCATGACCGCACCGTCGCGCCAGAGATTGCTGGTCACGGTCGATTCGTATTCCGGCTTGAAGCCGTCGAGAATGTGGCTGGCCGCCTGCGTATGGACGCCCTTGGTTCCGAACAGGTCCTTGATCCCGAGCGGAATGCCTTCCAGGGCGCCGCCCTGCCCCTGCGCAAGCTTCTCGTCGCTGGCCCTGGCCATGTCGCGTGCCTGATCGGGCGTCGTCGCCACATAGGCGTTGAGCTTGGAATTGGCGGCATCGATCGCGCCGATATAGGCGTCGGTCAGTTCCAGCGCCGTGAAGCTCTTGTCCTTGAGGCCCTTGCGGGCATCGGCGAGGCTCAGCTTGGTCAGATCAGTCAACGGGTAACTCGCTCATAGTGTCGCAGCGTGTGTAGAGCGTCGCGCCCGGCGTCGCAACCTCGCTGCTCGTTTCATCCTGGCCGGTGGCGGCCAGCCGGTTCATGCCGCCTGCACGGCGCCAAGCGGCAGCTCGAAGAAGGCCGACCATTCGCTGTCAGGATAATCGAGGAACGGCCCGCGCGGCACGAAACCGTAACGGGTATAGAGCCGGTGCGCTTCGGCCATGCCCTCGCCCGTGCCGGTTTCGAGCATGATGACCGGCAGTCCGCGCTCCTTCGCCAGATCGACGATGCGCTCGAGCAGCTGCCGACCGACGCGCTGGCCGCGCACCTCGGGAAGCGTGAACATGCGCTTGACCTCGCCCAGTTCGGGTCCGTGCGTTTTAAGCGCCCCCATGCCGACGGCGCGTCCCTCCTCGTCCCGCGCAACGAACAGCGTCGTGTCACTGTCGGCCATCTGCTCGACCGTCATCTTGAACTGGAATTCGAGCGGCGAGAGTGGCAGCAGGTGGTCGTTCAGTTGTGCGACCAGGGTCCGGACATCGTCCTGCAAGGGCGTCTCGATGGCGATGCTGACCGCCATTGGTTACTCCACCACCTTGGGGACCATGAAGAAATTGTCTTCGGTCAGCGGCGCATTGCTGACGATCTTCTCGGCATAGCTGCCATCGGTAACGACGTCGTCCCGCCGGCGCAGCGTCATCGGCGTCACCGAAGTCATTGCCTCGACACCCTCGACATCCACTTCGCTCAGCTGTTCGACAAAGCCCAGAATCGCATTGAGCTCGTCCTGGTATCCGGCAACTTCATCCTCCTCGATGCGGATGCGAGCGAGGCGCCCGATGCGCTTGACGGTGGCGGCGTCGACAGACATGCGAAAACTCCAAGAGAAAGAGGCCTATTGCGGCGTTCTTAGCAATGCCGGGGGCAAAATGACAATGAAATTGGCTTATGCGCCGGATCAGACTTCCACAGCCAATCCGGGTTCGAGTGCCACCAGACCCGTGCCGTCCAGTCGATCACGGTTGTCCCTGAGCGCCACGTCCACATCGGCCTCCTCGCCTGCCAGGGCAATGAGCCTGGGTCGCGTTGCATCGAGCAGGTCGGCAAGGCGCCGGGCCAGGTCTGGTCCCGCCACCAGCACCACGCTGCGCTCAACCCATCGGCCGAGTGCGGGGACTTCGCCGCCCAGCACGAGGAGCGGCATATCCTCGTCCGGATCGATCAGCGCGGCGCGCGGTCCAAGGCTCCAGCTATCCGCCGGCCGGATCGAATCTCCCGCATCCAGCAGCCGCTGCGCCGGCCGCGGCTTCCATGTCCGCCCGTCTGCCGGCCGCCCTGCATTATCGAGGGCCAACAGCATGTCTGCCCCGCTCACCAGTTCGGCGCCATCGATGCCCGCCGGTGCCGCATCGGCATCGATGACAATAACCTGTCCGCCGATATGCACACGCAGCGCTGTCGCGCCAAACCAGGTGAGTTTCATCAGGCCTTTTCCGTCGCCAAATTGTCTGCCGCACCCTATAGGACTGGGATGACCTGTCGAGGAAGCCGCATTTGATCGACGACGCCCCCCTCGCCGCTATCCCGCCCGCCGGCAAGATTCTCGGGCTCGATCTCGGCACCAAGACCATAGGCATCGCCATATCGGATGGCATGCGTTATTCGGCAACGCCGCTCGAAACCATCAAGCGCACCAAATTCACCCAGGACGCGGAGCGCATCATCGAACTCATAGCCCAGAACCAGGTCGTGGCGCTGATCCTGGGCCTGCCGCTTAATATGGACGGCACCGAAGGCCCGCGCGTCCAGTCGACCCGGGCTTTTGCACGAAACCTAGCGCAAAAAGTCGACCTGCCCATCGCCTTCTGGGATGAACGGCTCTCCACCTCCGCAGTTACCCGCATGATGATCGAGGCCGATATACGTCGCGACCGCCGCGCCGAAGTCGTCGACAAGCTGGCGGCCAGCTACATCCTGCAGGGCGCGCTCGATCGGCTGCGGCGGGGATAATCGTGGCTGGGGCTTGCCCCACCCAGCCCCCTCGGATAGACCGCAGCAAATCGCAAGGGATGCGACATGCCGCAGCAAAACCCAGCCCGCTCGTCGGGCGACTTCCCCCCGTTCCAGCAGCGCCATCTGATATCGATTGCCGATCTCAAGCAGCACGAAATCGTCGATCTTCTCGACCGCGCCGAACGGATGATCGATATTTCCCGGCAGGAGCGCAAATCCCTCCCGACATTGAGCGGCAAGACGCAAATCAATCTCTTCTTCGAGCCCTCGACACGGACCCAGTCATCATTCGAGATCGCCGGAAAACGGCTGGGCGCGCTGGTCGTCAACATGTCTGTCAAGACCAGTTCGGTCTCCAAGGGCGAGACCCTGGTCGATACCGCTGCGACGCTGAACGCCATGCGCCCCGACGTCCTCGTCGTTCGCCATTCGGCCGCCGGCGCTGTCGAACTGCTCAGCCAGAAAGTCGGCTGCTCCGTCGTCAATGCCGGCGACGGCGCGCACGAACACCCGACACAGGCCCTGCTGGACGCGCTGACCATCCGTAACCACAAGGGTACGCTTGCCGGCCTAACGGTCGCCATTTGCGGCGACATAGCCAATTCCCGCGTTGCCCGCTCAAACCTGCTGCTGCTCGGCGCGCTGCATGTGCGCACCCGGGTCATCGCCCCGCGTACCCTGCTTCCTGCGGGCATAGAGAATCTCGCCACCGAGGTGTTCACCGACATGGAAGAGGGTTTGAAGGGCGCCGACGTCGTGATGATGCTGCGCCTTCAGCATGAGCGCGCCAATGGCAAGATGATCCCCTCGGTGCGCGAATATTACCGCTTTTATGGCCTCGACGAGCAGAAGCTGGCCTTTGCCAAGCCCGACGCCATCGTCATGCATCCCGGCCCCATGAACCGCGGCGTCGAGATCGACCCGGCCATTGCCGATAGCGACCGTTCTGTCATCACCGACCAGGTAGAAATGGGCGTCGCCGTCCGCATGGCCGTGCTGGACGCTCTTCTGCCCGCGAGGAATGCCCCATGACCCGGCCTCTCGTCATCGACAATGCCCGCATCGTCGACCCGGCTTCGGGCACCGATCATGTCGGCGCCGTGCTGATAGAGGATGGCCGCATTGTCGATCTCGCCATCGCCGGCCCGGCCGGCGTGCCCGATGATGCGGAAGTCATCGATGCTGGTGGCCAGGTGCTCGCACCGGGCCTCATCGACATGCGCGTCTTCGTCGGCGAACCGGGCAAGGAATACCGCGAAACCCTTGCCTCTGCCGGCGCTGCGGCCGTTGCCGGTGGCGTCACCAGCTTCGTCATGATGCCCGACACGACGCCGACGGTCGACGATGGCGCCCTGGTCGATTTCCTTATCCGCCGTGCCGAGGCGCAGTCGCCTGCCCGCATCCTGCCCGCCGCAGCCATTTCCAAGGGCCTTGCCGGTCAGGAAATCACCGAATTTGGCCTGCTCAAGGAAGCCGGCGCCGTCTGTCTTACCGATGGGGCAAGGTCCATCCAATCCTCGGCCCTGTTGCGCAGCGCCATGGGCTATGCCGCCAACTTCGACATGCCTTTCGTCCACCACGCCGCCGACTACAGCCTCATAGGCGATGGGGTCATGAACGAAGGCTTCTTTGCCACTGTGCTCGGCCTCAAGGGCATTCCGCGCGAGGCAGAGACCATTCCCTTGGCCCGCGACCTGCAATTGGCCGCCCTGACCCGCGTCCGCTACCATGCGGCCCAAATTTCGACCGCCGGCTCGGCGGCACTCATCGAGACGGCGAAGACGCGTAACGCTACGATTACCGCTGGCCTTTCGATCAACAATCTCTGCCTCAACGAAAACGACGTCGGCCGCTACCGCACCTATTTCAAGCTAAACCCGCCCCTGCGCACCGAGGATGACCGGCAGGCCATGATCGCGGCCCTGCGCAGCGGCGTCATCGACACCATCCATTCCGACCACGACCCGCAGGACAGCGAGGTCAAGCGCCAGCCCTTCGCCGAGGCCTCCAACGGCGCCATCGGCCTTGAAACCCTGCTCGCCGCTGCCTTGCGCCTGGTCCATTCCGGCGATGTCGACCTGATGACCATATTGCGCGCCATGACCAGCCGGCCTGCCGAAATCCTTGGGCTGGAAACAGGCCGCATCGCCAAGGGTGCGCCGGCCGACCTCATCCTCATCGACCTCGACTACCCCTGGCAGGTCACCGAAAAAACCTTCCGCTCCCGCTCGCGCAACACGAGCTTCGAAGGCGCCCGCATGCAGGGCAAGGTGACCCGCACCCTGGTCGGCGGCCGCACGGTGTTTTTGGACGAGGCCTGATCGAGGCGGCAACCGCCGGTTCGCGCCTCGACCTTGAAGGGACAAGTAGCGCAGCCAGGCCGTGTTTTCGTGGCGAAGCCTGTCGGGATGAACCTCTCGCTCGAACCCAACGCCACTTGCCGCTACGCTTTGCTTTTCAGCGCAGGACGATTCCATGACCATTCCCTTTTTCGACGGCCACAACGACACGCTCCTGCGTTTGCAGGAAAAGCCGCGACAGGATCGTGTGGCGGCCTTTGTCGAAGGGACCGCAGAAGGCCATATCGACCTGCCCCGGGCACGCTCGGCCGGTATGGCTGGCGGCTTCTTCGCCATGTTCCCGCCCCCGCTCAAGGCCAGCGCCGCCAATGTCGCGGCCTCGCCCGACTATGCCAAGGGTGAACTCCCGCCGCAGCTCGATTTTGCCGACGCCATACGCTCCACCCACGGCATGGCTGCCCTGCTCCTCGACCTCCAGCGCGCCGAGGCGCTTGCCATCTGCCGGTCCGCATCCGACATTCGCGCGGCCATGGCGGCAGACCGGCTGGCCGCCATCTTCCATATCGAGGGCGCCGAAGCCATCGACACTGACTTTGCTTCCTTCGAAGTCCTCTACGCCGCCGGCCTGCGCTCCATCGGCATCACCTGGAGCCGCGCCAACGCGTTCGGCACCGGGGTGCCCTTCCGCTTTCCCGCTGACCCCGACATCGGTCCCGGTCTCAGCGACGCCGGCAAGGAACTGGTTCGGATCTGCGACGCGCGCGGCGTCCTGATCGATCTCAGCCACCTCAACGCCGCAGGCTTCCGTGACGTTGCGGCCCTTACCAGCAAGCCCCTCGTGGCCACGCATTCCAACGTCCACGCCCTTTGCCAAAGCACGCGCAATCTGGTGGACTGGCAACTCTCCGCCATCCGCGAAAGCAAGGGGATTGTCGGGCTCAACTATGCCACCGGCTTCCTGCGTCCCGATGGCCGCTTCGATGCCAATACGCCCATCGACATCATGGTCCAGCACATTGAAGCGCTGGTCGAAGCCGTCGGCGAAGACGGCGTGGCTCTGGGTTCCGATTTCGACGGCGCCATGATGCCCGCGGACATCAAGGACATTACCGGCGTCCCCAAATTGCTCAAGGCCCTGCTCGACAAGGGCTTCGGCGAACCTCTGGTCCGCAAGATCGCCCTCGACAACTGGCTGAGCGTCATCGAACGCACGATCGGCTAAGGCGCGGCCCTACCCATCGTCATTGCTCTGCTTGACCAAGCAATCCATTGGCCACTGAGGAGTGGACCACCCGGTCCAGCCGGGTGGCGACGATGTTCATGGCTCGGTGGACAGGAGGAAGACGCTCAGAACGGCACGTCTTCCGAATCCACGATTTTCTTGGCAGCAGCCTTCTTGGCCGGGGCTTTTTTGGCTGCCGGCTTCTTTTCACCAGCAGCGGCCTTTTTCGCCGCCGGTTTCTTGGCAGCGGCCTTTTTTGCCGGCTTCTTGCCGCCCGTGGCCTCTGCCCGCGCGGCGATCAGCGCGATGGCCTGCTCGAGCGTCACGTCCTCTGGCTTGAGATCCTTGGGCAGCGTCGCATTGACCTTGCCCTGGTTCACATAGGGGCCATAGCGCCCCGCGCGCACCGTGATCGGCCCGCCATCATGCTCGAACGTCTGGATAGCAGCCACGGCCGCGCCACGGCCGCCGCGCCCGCCTCCGGCTGCCTTCTGCGCAATGAGATCGACCGCCCGGTTGAGCCCGACGGTGAACACCTCCTCGACATCCGGCAGGTTGGCATATTTGCCGTCATGCAGGATGAAAGGCCCATAGCGCCCCAGCCCCGCCGAAATGGGCAGCCCGGTTTCCGGATGCAGCCCCACTTCGCGCGGCAGCGAGAGCAGTTGCAACGCCTTTTCCAGCGTCAGGCTACCAGGCTCCCAACCCTTGGGCAGCGACGAGCGCTTGGGCTCCTTGCCCTCGCCCAGCTGCACATAGGGTCCGAACCGGCCGGACTTGAGGTGAACCTCTTCGCCGCTCTCCGGATCGGTCCCGAGCACCCCGTCACCGGCCGCGGCTTCCGAGGATTGCCCGGTGGCCGCGTCCGAAAGCTGCATCGTATGCTTGCATTCGGGATAGTTCGAGCAACCGATGAAGGCGCCGAACTTGCCCAGCTTCAGCGACAGCGTGCCGGTGCCGCAGGTGGGGCAACGGCGCGGATCGGAGCCATCGGCCTTGGGCGGGAAGATGTGGTCCGCCAGCATGTCGTTGAGTGCATCGAGCACTTCGGACACGCGCAGGTCCTTGATCTCCTCGGTGGCCACGGTGAAATCGCGCCAGAAGTCGCGAAGCAACACCTTGTAGTCGAGTTCGCCCGCCGAGACCTGGTCGAGCTGCTCTTCCAGATGCGCGGTAAAGCCGTATTCGACATAGCGCGAGAAGAAACTCTCGAGGAACGAGGTGACGATGCGTCCGCGATCTTCCGGATGCAGCGCCTTGCCTTCGAGCTTGACGTAGTCGCGGTCCTTGAGCGTCGTCAGCGTCGCCGCATAGGTGGACGGCCGGCCGATGCCGAGCTCTTCCATCTTCTTGATCAGGCTCGCCTCGGTGTAGCGCGCCGGCGGCTGGGTGAAATGCTGCTCGATCTCGACCTTTTTGAGGTCCGGCTTGTCGCCGACCTGGAGCGGCGGCAATTCGCGGCCGTCCTCATCATCCTCTTCGCCATCGGTCTTGGCCTCGACGCCATAAAGCGTCAGGAAGCCCGGGAAGGTCACGACCGAGCCGGTCGCGCGCAGGCTGACCGCACGGCCCGGAACGTTGACGGCGATGTCCACCGTGGTGCGGTCGATCTGCGCGGAAGCCATCTGCGAGGCCAGGGTGCGCTTCCAGATCAGGCCGTAGAGCTTGGACTGGTCGGCATCGAGGTTCAGTTGCTCGGGCCGCTTGAACATATCCGTGGGGCGAATGGCCTCGTGCGCTTCCTGCGCATTCTTGGCCTTGGTCTGATAGATGCGGGCCTTTTCGGGCAGGTATTCCTCGCCGAAATATTTCCCGATCACCGACCGCGCCATGGCGATGCCTTCGGGCGCCATCTGCACCGCGTCGGTACGCATATAGGTGATCAGACCGTCCTCGTAGAGGCGCTGGGCGATCTGCATGGTCCGGTTCGGCGACAGGCCGAGACGCGAGGACGCGTCCTGCTGCAGCGATGAGGTCGTGAACGGCGCATAGGGATTGCGCTTGGTCGGCTTCTTTTCGACATTGGCAACATTGAACTGACCGCCCTCGATCAGCTTTTTCAGTGCCGCGGCGTCCTCGCCGGTCTTGATGTCGAGCTTGTCGGTCTTCTTGCCATCGACCGAGAACAGCCGCGCCAGGAAGCTCTTGCCGCCCTGCGCCAGCTGCGCTTCGACCGACCAGTACTCATCGGCGCGGAATTTCTCGATTTCGCGTTCGCGATCAGAAACGAGCCGCAGCGCCACCGACTGGACGCGACCCGCGGACCGCGAACCGGGCAGCTTGCGCCAGAGGATGGGTGAAAGCGTAAAACCCACGAGATAATCGAGCGCGCGGCGTGCCAGATAGGCGTCAACCAGCGGCATATCGATATCGCGCGGCTTGGCCATGGCGGCCGTCACGGCATCCTTCGTGATGGCGTTGAACACCACGCGCTGTACTGGAACGTCTTTTTTCAGCGCCTTCTTGGCACGGAGCACGTCAAGAATATGCCAGGAAATCGCTTCGCCTTCGCGATCCGGGTCGGTCGCGAGGATCAGGCCGTCGGCACCCTTGAGCGCATTGGCAATGTCGCTGACACGCTTTTTGGCCTGGGTATCGACTTCCCACGACATGGCGAAATCTTCGTCCGGACGCACCGAACCGTCCTTGGCCGGCAGATCGCGGATATGGCCGAAGCTGGCTAGGACCTCATAGTCCTTGCCCAGATATTTGTTGATTGTCTTGGCTTTAGCCGGACTTTCAACGACGACGACCTTCATTCGGTGATCCGTTCCGCAACAGCATTCAAAGAGCGCGCAACATGGTGAAGCCACTGCCCGGTGTCAACGGGGAGGCCGGAACGCCATACTTTTGCTCCATCGGTAAAGTCCGATAGAGGTTGCAGGGCGGCTTCCATACATGCTTCGCTGCTTCAGCGCATTTCCGCGCCCGCCACACCGCATCATCGTCACGCTCGGCCAGCCGCATCGCGGCACTGGCCGCATGCCGATGCCAATCGAGGAGGACACCATGCAATATAGAAATCTCGGAAACAGCGGCGCCGTCGTCTCGCATCTGTGCCTGGGCACCATGACCTTCGGCGCGGAGTCCGACGAAGCCACCTCCATCGCCATCATGAACGACTATGTCGAGGCTGGCGGCAATTTCCTCGACACCGCCGACGTCTATTCCGCCGGCATTTCCGAAGAGATCGTCGGCCGCTGGCTCAAGACGCGCAAGCTGCGCGATCTCGTCATCGCCACCAAGGGCCGCTTCCCCATGGGCAATGGTCCCAACCATATCGGACTGTCGCGCAAGCATCTGACCGAGGCGCTCGATGCCTCGCTTGCTCGATTGGGTGTCGAACAGATCGACCTCTACCAGATGCATGCCTGGGACGCCTTGACCCCGATCGAGGAAACCCTGCGCTTCCTTGACGATGCTATCAGCGCCGGCAAGATCGCCTATTACGGCTTCTCCAATTTCCTTGGCTGGCAGCTGACCAAGGCCGTCTGGATCGCGAAAATGCAGGGCTATGCCCCGCCGGTGACGCTCCAGCCGCAATATAACCTGCTGGTCCGAGACATCGAGCACGAGATCGTCCCGGCCTGCCTCGACGCCAATATGGGCCTCCTGCCCTGGTCACCGCTCGGCGGCGGTTGGCTCTCGGGCAAATACAAGCGCGACCAGATGCCGACTGGCACCACCCGCCTCGGCGAAAACCCCAAGCGCGGCATGGAGGCCTTCGAGGCCCGCAACTCTGATGCCCGCACCTGGGACATCATCGGAGCGCTTGAGGACATCGCCAATGCCCGCGGCATCAGCATGGCCCAGGTCGCCCTGGCCTGGACAGCGGCCCAGCCCGCCGTGACGTCGGTTATTCTCGGCGTCCGCACCCGTGAGCAGCTCAAGGACAATCTGGGCGCTGCCAGCCTCGAGCTGACTGCTGAGGAACTGTCGAGCCTCGACGCGGCCAGCAAGCCGCATATGGCCGACTATCCCTATGGCAAGGGCGGCATCAACCAGCGTCACCGCAAGATCGAAGGCGGCCGCTAAACGCATTTCGGCCCGGCGGTAATGCCTGCCGGGCCGCTTTGACCCTTGCCCTGGGGGCGACAACAATGGTGTCTAGGGCCGAAATGACAGATCTCGCCGCCACCCTGATTCCCGATTTCGATCTCTCCGCCAGCAACACGCTGGCCCTGCGCGCCCGCTCGCGCTTCGGCCTGCTGTTGGACGATACGTCCCGCCTGCCCGAACTCTTCGACCTTGGTGCCGACCGCGACCTCCCCATCCGCATTCTGGGCGGCGGCAGCAATGTCGT
>PJUF01000356.1_pt1 | contig 35457 bp, 23 predicted proteins | sample 1512191 | NCBI WGS metagenome assembly PJUF01 (sample SAMN08177673, study PRJNA422409) | Feces metagenome, whole genome shotgun sequencing project. | isolation source: Chicken feces (3) enriched on wood chips | host: Gallus gallus | place: USA: Madison | collected 2015-01-15 | reverse complement strand
GCTGTAAGATTGTGCCCAGTAGTCACCATTTCCTTCGCCATTGGTATTGGAAGCGTGGCCATTGGTCATCCAATCATCAATACCGTGTCCTAATTCATGTAAAACAACATCGGCATCTTCAGCATCATCTACACATCCTTCTCCAAAAACAAGAAATTGCCCTCCCGGATTGTAATAGGAATTATCTGCACCATCCCACCCATGTGGGTCAAAACGCACTACACCTCCATTCTGGGTAGGTAGACATTCTATACCTAATTCTTCATTAATGTAACGTAAACTGTTATCTATATGCCAAAAAGCGTTCACCGCTTCAAAGCCTTGTTCGTTTCTGTTAAATAAAAATTCATTGCTGGCTTGAGAAAATAATCCTGTTGCGGGGGTGTCCAATTCTGCAATCTGAACATAAGAACTTTTTAAATGGTATTGCCCACCGCTAAATTCTAATTCCGGAATGGTAACCAAACTCCTTGCCGCATCTAATGCAGCATTGGTGGCGTCATTTCCGTCTACATATTGTCCTCCATAATTGGAACCGGTTGCGGACAATGGGTCCGGGTTAAAAATATAAGCCGTGCCTTCCTCGTAGGTGTTTACGGTTGATTTCGCTTCATTTACTTTTCCATTTACAGGTTCTCCTTTAGCATTATGGTATACCGCAATGTCTTTATGGCTCAAAACTTGACCATTTTTCGCATCAACCATTGTTTCCCATACTCCTTGGGTGTTGAATGATTTTATGACCACCCTGTAGGCCAGTTTGGTGTCGCCGGAATCTGTTAAAATAACAAATAATCCATTTGATTGGTCGGTGATTTCGCCTGAAACATCAGAAGCCTGACTGGCAATCTGAAATGCTTGTTCTTCGGAAATGTTGGGTGTAGTGGAAATTTCCACCATATTCCTTTTCAAACTTTCAGATGTATGAGAAATTATTCCCTTGTTGTTAAAATGTACGACTACTTCGGATTGATAAACCGGAACATCTCCCATTTTTTGTTGGAACCTTAAAGTTTCTCCGGAATAACCTTTTTTTACAAAACTGAGATCTAATTTTTGATAGGGTTGTATCCCTAATTCTTTTGAATTGTCGCTAATCCATTTTTTTGCAGCGCCCTCCAGCGGAGATTGTTGTGCAAAAATTCCTGAAAAAGACAACCCAAAAAATAAAGCTAAAAAGTTAACATTTAGTTTCATCATTTGTGTGTTTTAAAGTTGTTAATGTTTTTAAATAGTTAATCTGTGCTAAAAATAGATTTTTTTTATGAAATTCAAGACATTTTTTTTCTTTCTATTCTGCTAACGTCAGTTTCGTTGCGTATGAGAGCGTTTGAATTCGTGTATTGTTGATTCTGAACTTTTCCACTCAAACTTTTCCATTTAGTCAAAATGGTTTAATTCTTTTTACGCTGCGGCAGAGTTCAATAAAGTGATGGTCAATTTTTAATGTCCGCCACTCACTTCTACTTTATCCACATCAATTCCTTGTTTTTTCAAAATCGATTTTACCCACAACGCAAAAATAGTCAGATAGGCAAAACACATAACCGGAATGATGTATGAACTGTGGATTCCGATAATATCGGCCAGTTTCCCCTGAATAGGAGGTATAATTCCTCCTCCCAGAATCATCATCACCAAAAATGCAGAACCCTGAGCGGTGTATTTTCCTAATCCCATTAGTGAAAGGGAAAATATAGAGGGCCACATGATACTACAAGCAAGTCCTCCTGCCAAAAACGCATAGATGGCAACTGTGCCTTCTGAAAATAAACCTATCAACATTGAAGCGATTCCCATCAATCCAAAAAGAAACAATGTCACTGCCGGGCGGTCTTTGCTTATAAAAAACATAACAATCTGTACAAAAACGCAAATAATGTAATAATACAAAGGTGTCATGTCCTGCTGTGCAAGCGTGTTCACTCCAATAATTACTGAAAAGGCAATCAAAGGCACAAGAATCAAGGCAATCTGTTTTTTACTTTTATTCAATTCAAAAACAGAAATGGCGCCTGCCCAGCGGCCAATCATCAAACTCCCCCAATACATAGAAATATAGGGTGCTATTTCAGAAGAACTATGCTCTCCAAATTCAGGTAGTTTTAATAATTCACCAAGGTTGCTTCCTATAGCCACCTCTACGCCTACATAAACAAAAATGGCCAACATCCCCAAAACTACCTGCGGATAGCGCATAGCGCCCCAGCCTTCATTTTTAGAATTTGCACTAAATCCCGCAAAAGCCAATCCTCCTACAATTACCAATAGCGCTCCTCCCAACCATATCATTCTTTCCTTTTCGAGTGGATGTTTTATACTTTCTATCTGGTTTATCTGAGGTACAATCATCTCATTTAATTTAGTCAGTTCAACATTGAGAACCTGAATTTTCGATTCTTTGTCAACTTCCGATAAATCTTTATCTTTTTTTATTTCAGATATATCCTCTCTCAAAGCATCCATCTTTTGAGTGGTGGGTGAAATGGAATGCTCTATATCTGCAATTTGTTTTACTTCATCTGAATTATAACTGTTAAAAACCGGGGCAAAAGCAGCACAGAGCAAAATTGTCATTATGACCAATGTAATAATCGCTTTGTTGGCCTTCTCCATAGGTTCGTCAGAAATGCCCTCGGGAACCTTTTTGGAAAAATAAAACAAAGTTGCTGCTGCAATAAACAACAAGCCTACGCCGGCATATAAATACACAACTTTATTTAATGGAAGATTGGCAATATCGGAATCAGAAACAGCAGCCGTTGTACCAAACAAGGCAAAAGCTACTATGAGCGGGCCAATGGTGGTTCCAAAAGAATTAATTCCTCCTCCTAAATTTACCCTGGAAGCTCCGGTTTTAGGATCTCCCAAAAGAATAGCAAATGGATTGGCTGCAGTCTGTTGCAATGAAAAGCCCAGCGCTACAATAAACAAGCCTAACAGCATACCTAAATAAGTGTTTACTTCCACTGCAATAATCATCGCCAGTGCGCCTAAAGCAGAAAACAATAATCCGTACACAATGCTTTTTTTATAACCCCACTTCCCTACCAAATCCTTTCCGGAAATCGTACCAAAAATAAACAAGAGCAAGGCTCCAATATAGTAAGCAGTATAAAACGCAAAATCGACAAGCTGGGACTGGAACTGGTCAAGGGAAAAATAACTTTTACAAAATGGAATAAATATACTGTTCCCTGCCGCTATAAATCCCCAAAAAAAGAAAACTGTAATTAAGGTATACAGTGCAGGATAATTTGTTTTCATTTGATTTGTTTCCATAATGTAATTTTCTGTTTGATTAAACATGAGGCAAAAACGGGCAAAAGTTAACTATTTTCCCTGATTAATCTTAAATAAATTTTTGTTATTTAGAATTGCTTTAAATTAATTAACTCCTTGTATATCTAATAAAAATCACATTTCCTATCGTGTTAATTCATTGTGCATGACGTAATTTTGTTAGCTTAACAGATTGAAAAAATGACGCGTTTCGAAAAAATTTTCTTTTCTACAAAAACCATGACTGTTCTACTGTTCTTATTTGCCATCTCTATGGCTGTTGCGACTTTTGTGGAAAATGATTACGATACCCCTACCGCCAAAACTCTCATATACGAATCAAAATGGTTTGAAATTCTTATGTTGTGGTTGATTCTGCTTTTCATTGGAAACATACAGCGGTATCGTTTATGGAGAAGAGAAAAATGGCCGGTATTGATTTTCCACCTTTCATTTGTTTTTATTTTTATCGGAGGAGCGATTACAAGATACATTAGCTTTGAAGGCCAGATGCCGATTAGAGAAAGTGAAACAACCAATGAAATTATTTCTGACAGAACATATTTCAAACTCGAAATTAATGATGGTGAACGCGCTTTGAGGTACGACAAAAACCCTTATCAGATGTCTTATTTCAATGCGAAAGACACAAAATGGCCGTTTAAAAGGACCTTTGAAGAAGATTATTTGTTTGGAGATAAAACAGTCACGCTTAAAACACTCGATTATGTTCCGATTGCAAAAGATTCCATCCAAAAAACCCATTCAGGCAAAAAAATGTTGGAAATTGTCACAATGGGAGAAAGTGGCCGCGAAAGTGAATTCATCGGTGAAGGCGAAATAAAAAGCATCGGCGGCACAATGATTAGTTTTAACAACCAGATTGAAGGTTCTGTACAGCTTTATGAAGAAAATGGAAAATTAATCATCAATTCACCATTCAATGGTCAGTTTATGACCATGACTGGCCAGCAAAAAGGTGTTGTCACCGATTCTGCATTACTCGCCGAGCAATCCGGGCAGATTGAATTGGGTAAGCCGCAAAGTCTGAATTACCGAACACTCTATACAATTAACAACGCAACTTTCATCATTCCACAACCTGCGTTCCAGGGAAAAGTTGTGTACTATAAAGGAGATAAAACCAATCAAGCTGAAAAAAACCTGCCGGGTGCTATTACCGTCGAAGTCAGTTCCGGAAGTGACCGAGATACCTTGATTGTCATTGGTGGGCGCGGCGTGACTACTTTCAGCAAAAACACGACTGTAAACGGATTGAATGTTTCGGTGGGATTTGGTTCAAAAATCATTCATACCCCTTTTTCAATTAGGCTAGACGACTTTATTCTGGATCGTTATCCGGGCTCCACAAATCCTTCTTCTTATGAAAGTGAAATCACTTTAATAGACCAAGGCAAGGAAATGCCTCACCATATTTATATGAACAATGTGATGGATTATGACGGGTACCGTTTCTTCCAGGCCAGTTATTTTCCCGATGAAGGGGGAACCATTTTGTCTGTCAACGCAGACAGGTGGGGTACCAATATTACTTATGTCGGTTATTTTCTTTTATTCTTCGGGTTGTTTGCGACACTTTTTTGGAAAGGAACTCATTTCTGGCGCCTGAATTCTCAATTGAAAAATTTACATAAGAAAAAACTAATCCTCCTGCCCTTCCTTTTGTGGATAGGGTTTGCCAATGCTCAGGATTCAATTCATCAGGACACGATTCATGCACATAATGAGCCGCAGCGTACGACACAGTTTGCTCATCCAGATTCATTAGGAAAAAGAATTTTAATCGCGCAAGAGCACGCAGACAAATTCGGGCATCTTTTGGTACAGGACATTGAAGGCCGTATCAAACCGATGGACACCCACACATTGGAATTGCTTAGAAAAATTTATAAAAAAGACAAATTCGAAGTAAGGAAAGGTGAATATATTTCTTCTGAACAATGGTTTTTGTCTATGCAGATTGACCCTTCTTCATGGGCCAATGAGCCCCTTATAAAAGTAGCAGCAAAAGGAGGTGATGAACTCATGGCTGAAACCAATGTCAACAGTGAGGGTTATACCAGCTATATAAATTTAATCAATCCTGAAACTGGTCAATACAAACTGGAAAAACAATATAATGCAGCATTTAGCAAAAGAGCGGCAGATCAGACTCAATACGACAAAGAAGTTATCAATGTAACTGAACGATTCAATATTTTCAATAACATTGTGTACGGCTATTACACCAAAGTAATTCCTGTGAAAAACGACCCGGCCCAAACCTGGACATCCTGGATTTATAGCACAGAAGACAGCCCAATTGAAATTGACCAGACTGCATATGATTTTATAACAAAATACTTCAATGCATTGAAATCCGGAATGAGAACCGGCCATTGGGATGAAGCCGATAAGGCTCTGAATGAAATTTCAGATTACCAACACAAATGGGGAAAGAACGTAATGCCTTCCGAATCAGAAGTCAACCTTGAGATTTTGTACAATAAGGTAAATGCATTCTTTTGGGTGATGATCGCCTATAGCTTCCTCGGAGCCATTTTGGTTTTACTTGCGTTTATTGAAGTATTGAGCAGCGAAAAGAAAGCGCTTAACATTATCCACAATATCATTAAAGGCTTCTTGTTTTTGACGGTTGCCGTCCTCATAATACATTTTGTAGCGCTTGGAATAAGATGGTATCTTTCGGGGCACGCACCGTGGAGTAATGGCTATGAAGCTATTGTCTTTATTTCCTCCGTCGGTGTGTTGGCCGGATTAATTTTTTACCGTAACAGAAATGCCTTCATTCCTGCTGCAGGTGCAATCGTCGCGATGATTATGATGGGATTCGCACATGGCGGTTCCATGCTTGACCCTCAGATTACGCCACTCGTTCCGGTGCTTAAATCTTATTGGTTGATGGTGCATGTAGGAATTATCACTTCCAGTTATGGATTCTTTGGGCTATCTGCTGTCATTGCAGTAATAGCGTTAATTTTGATGTTGTTTAAACCCACTCCAAAAATCGAACGATCTATCAAAGAAATTACAATTGTCAGTGAAATGGCTTCAACAATCGGCCTGTTTGCTCTGACCATTGGTACATTTTTGGGTGGAATGTGGGCAAATGAAAGCTGGGGGCGTTACTGGAGCTGGGATCCCAAAGAAACCTGGGCATTCATTTCGGTCATTGTCTATGCCATTGTCCTGCACTTGCGGTTGGTTCCCGGGTTGCGTGGAAAATGGGCGTTCAACATTGCTTCATTGTGGGCCATTTGGTCAATCATCATGACTTATTTCGGAGTAAATTATTATCTGTCTGGGCTACATACTTATGCTGCAGGTGATAAAATTCCGATTCCCAGTTGGATTTGGTTTACCCTTGCGGGAATGTTGATTTTGTCTGTAATTTCGTATCTTCGATTCAGGAAATTTCATAAAAAGAGAAATTTCAAAACATTAAAATCATAAAATGTCTGATGTGGTTTTGTGAAATCTTTCAAAATAATCATTTAGACATTTCATATACCTATAAAAGCTATAGAACCAGTTAAATTAAAAACACTAATAAATGAAAGTTCTGAGTTTAATCGTTTTACTGATTTGTTTCACAAGCTGCAAAGCGCAAAATAATCAAAAAATGAAAACCATATACGATTACAAAGTAGAAGATATTTCGGGAAACGAATTTGATTTCGCCGAGTTAAAAGGAAAAAAAATCCTGATTGTAAACACTGCTTCCAAATGCGGATTTACACCGCAATTCGAAGGATTGGAAAAATTATACCAAAAATACAAAGATCAAAATTTTGTCATCGTGGGATTTCCGTCCAATGATTTTGGGCAGCAAGACCCGGGCAGCAATGATGAAATTGCCGAATTCTGTAAAATAAATTATGGAGTAACATTTCCTATGATGAGCAAAATCTCTGTAAAAGGTGACAGCATCGCTCCTATTTACCAATTTTTAACCCAAAAAGAATTGAATGGGGAAAAAAATTCATCTGTAAAATGGAACTTTCAAAAATACTTAATCAATGAGGACGGAACTTTTGAAAATTATTTTTACTCCATAACCGAGCCAGAAAGCAAGAAAATTACGAAGTGGATTGAAGAGAAAAATAATTAATAAAAAATGATGAGTTACGGGCTATATTATATAGATTTTGCTAACCAACATTTATTCATCAGCCAATAACTAACAATATGAAATTAGATATACTTGCCATTGGTGCACATCCTGACGATGTGGAATTGGGCTGCGGCGCCACCGTTGCAAAGATGGTTGCAGAAGGGAAAAAGGTTGGGATTCTGGACTTGACCCGAGGCGAACTGGGTACACGCGGAACAGCTGAAACCCGAAAACAGGAAGCTGCAGATGCGGCTAAAATACTTGGGGTTGAGGTTCGTGAAAACCTGGGTTTCAGAGATGGATTTTTTGTGAATGACGAATCACATCAGATAGAAATCATCAAAATAATCAGAAAATATCAGCCTGAAATTGTTTTATGCAATGCCGTTGAAGATCGGCACATTGACCATCCAAAAGGCTCTGAGCTGGTTGAAGATGCCTGCTTTCTCTCAGGGTTGAAAAAAATTGAAACAGGCCAACAAGCTTGGCGACCGAAACAAATTTTTCATTATATCCAATGGTATCCTTTGAAACCTGACTTTGTTTTAGATGTGAGCGGATTTATAGAAAAGAAAAAAGCAGCTTGTTTTGCCTACAAAACACAATTTCATGATCCGCATAACCAGGAACCCGATACTCCAATTTCTTCAAAATTATTTCAGGATAGCATTGAAAACAGAGCCAAGGATTTAGGTATGTTAATTGGTGTAGAAGCGGGTGAAGGATATCTTTTGAAAGGGTATCTGGGACTAAAAGATTTTGAAGGATTGGTTTAAAATTTTATTTCAAAATTTATAAAAAACTGTATATTTGCAGTCCGATTGAAAAATGGTGGTTGTAGCTCAGTTGGTTAGAGCGCCGGATTGTGGTTCCGGAGGTCGTGGGTTCGAACCCCATCATCCACCCAAAAGACCTTGACAATCAAGGGCTTTTTTATTTTATCAATTTTTCTAAATCCAAAACCTCAACTCTTATCATTTACCTAATCTTAAAAAAATTATAATAATCAATTTTATCTCAAAACATATGGGTTCTCATGTATGTTAATCAAAAAGAAGCCTTGCTGCTTGGCTTGACTTTATTTTATTTGTAAATTTGAGCTATCACCAAAAATACGTTCATTCAAATGAAAAAAATAATCGCCATTTTCCTCACCATCGGGGCTCTGTTATCATTTTATAATTGCAAAAAAGAAACCCAACCAGAAAATATACAAAATTCAGAAATTGTAGAAGTAAAAAATGACTCCTTGAAAGCTTATGCCAAAGTCCGCCTTGATGCTGACATTTCACATTTGACTGAAAAAGAAAGGGCAATGCTGATTCTTTTCATCAAGGCATCTCAAATTATGGACGAAATATTTTGGCAGGAAGCCTATGGCAACAAAGATCAATTACTAGGCAAAGTACCGGCTCGCTATAAGGATTATATTCAAATTAATTATGGCCCGTGGGACAGGTTGAATGACATGAAGCCTTTTATCAATGGATTTGGAGAAAAACCGCTTGGCGCAAATTTCTATCCCAAAAACATGACCAAGGAAGAGTTTGAAAAGGCTAATTTACCTGAGGGCAAAAGTCTTTATACCATGGTAAGGAGGGATGAATCAGGTAAGTTATATACCATTCCTTATCATGAATATTTTAAAAGCCAAATTGCCAAGGCAACGGATTTGCTTCGCAGAGCCGCATCGTATGCAGATAATCCGGAACTGAAAAATTATTTAGAATTACGTGCAAAAGCATTTGAAACCGACCAGTATTTTGAAAGTGACATTGCTTGGATGAATATGAAAACCAACCGTCTTGATTTTGTTGTAGGGCCCATTGAAACATATGAAGATCAACTGTTTGGTTATAAAGCCGCACACGAAGCCTACGTCTTGATTAAGGACATGGAGTGGTCCGCTAAGCTGGAGAAATTCCTCAAATTCCTACCGGAATTACAGGAAAGTCTCCCTGTCGATGCCCAATATAAACAAGAATCTCCAGGAACCGACTCGGATTTAAATGCTTATGACGTAGTCTATTATGCCGGAGATTGCAATGCCGGAGGAAAAACCATTGCCATCAATTTGCCCAATGACGAAAGAGTTCAATTAGAAAAAGGTACCCGGCGTTTACAGCTTAAAAATGCAATGCGGGCAAAGTTTGATAAAATCATGGTTCCGATTGCCGAAATCTTGATTGATTCTTCACAAAAACAACATGTGAAATTTGACGCCTTTTTTTCAAATGTCATGTTTCACGAAGTTGCACATGGGCTTGGTATTAAAAACACCATCAATGGAAATGGCACTGTGCGCGAAGCACTTAAAGAGCAACAATCACATCTGGAAGAAGGCAAAGCAGACATTCTCGGTCTTTACATGATCAACCAACTTATTAAAAAAGGAGAAATTCAGGGTGATAAAAAGGATTATATGGTCACTTTTCTAGCTGGAATCTTCCGTTCGGTAAGGTTCGGGGCAGATGCCCATGGTTCTGCCAACATGATTGCTTTCAATTATTTTGAGGAACATGACGCTTTTGAAAGAACCTCTGAAGGAACTTATAAAGTGAACTTCGATAATATGGAAAAAGCCATGAACGGATTGTCTGAACTGATTTTGACCTTACAAGGAAATGGCGATTACGAAGGCGTGAAAAAACTGACCGAAGAAAAAGGAATTATTTCTCCTGAATTACAAAATGATTTAGATAGACTGAAATCTGCGGGAATCCCTGATGATATTGTTTTTGAACAGGGAATTGAAGTGTTGGGATTGTAAAAAGAATTTAATTACTTTTGCAAACCAAAACGGCTGCGTAGTTCAACTGGATAGAATATCAGATTTCGGCTCTGAGGGTTGGGGGTTCGAATCCCTCCGCGGTCACTTAAATTTAAAGCCTGCCGGTCGGCGGGCTTTGTTATTTTCCTTATTTTTGATTAAACTATGAGAATATTTCTTTCATTTGGATGGTTGATTTTTTCTTTTTCCTTTCTTAATGCGCAAAGCTGGGAAAAAGTAGATTCTGTTTTTATTGAAACACATGACAGCATAACGGATTTTGATTGTGATGATTTTAATAACCTTTATTTTATCAGTAATTTTTCTGAATTAAATAAAATCGATTTCAGAACAAAGCAAAAAAAATCATTCTCTAATCAGGCGCCGCTGGAAAATCTCAATACACAAAATATATTGCAAATTACCGTTAAATCCGGGCTTTTTAACTTGTTGGTTTTGGATAACCAATTAAATTTAGTCCAAGATAAAATCAAATTCCCAATCGAAAGCAACTTCTCTCCTACACTAACGGCCTTGGTAGACAACAATTATTTATGGGGCTATGACCCTGTTTTACAACGATTGGTTTTGTGGAATTACAGAGAAAATAAAATTTTCAGGCAATCCGTCATCCTAAGCGATAAAACAGGTGACGAATTTTATGCGGATTTGGTCTATAATGAAAGCAAAATTTACCTTATAGGGTACAAAAAAATATTGGTTTTTGATGAATTCGCCAATCTTGAAAAGGTAATTCCTTCATTTGAATTTAACCAGATTTATATAAAAAACAGGAAAATATATTATTCTGAAAACCGTAAAGTCAAATCCTATGATTTGACTACCCACGAAACGGAAGAATTAAACTTAGTTCCTGCATATTATTTTTCTATAAATAACCGGTATCTTTTTGTGTTAAACGGGAAGGTTGTTTATATTTACGAGTCCGAAAAAATACAATAAAATGCATATTGCCATCGCAGGAAATATTGGAGCCGGCAAAACAACCCTGACCCGTTTGCTGGCCAAAAACTTTCAATGGACGCCTCAATTTGAAGACGTTGACCAAAATCCTTATCTGGATGATTTTTACAATGATATGGAAAAATGGTCATTTAATCTTCAGATCTACTTTTTGGGGAGTCGGTTTAACCAGATCAAACAAATACGGGAAAGTGGGTTAAATATAATTCAAGATCGGACAATTCATGAAGATGCACATATTTTCGCAAGTAATCTGCATGATATGGGGCTCTTGATGACACGTGATTATGAAAATTATCTTACTGTTTTCAACTTGATGAACTCTTTTGTTCAGGCGCCTGATTTATTGATTTACCTGAGGGCAGATATCCCTACTTTGGTAAGACAAATCAAGCTTCGGGGACGTGAATATGAAAGCTCCATCAGCATTGAATATTTAAGCCGGCTCAACGACAAATATGAAGAATGGGTAAAAACTTACAAGGAAGGAAAATTATTGATTATTGATGTCGATAATCTTGATTTTGTCAATAACCAGGAAGATTTAAGTTTTGTTTACGACAAAGTAGATGCTGAAATAAACGGATTGTTTTAAATAAAATGGAGTAAAAACAAACACCTGTCAGGTTTGGAAACCTGACAGGTGTTTGTATATCATTTTGGCTTACTTTTATTAGAATTTATAAGCTGCTCCTACCCCTATTGTTGTAAGACTTGAAAAGTCACTGTAAATAGGATCCACGTCAAGACCGGCAGAAATGGCCTTTATAAAAACAAAGGCTTGAAAGTACTCATTTTGCCATCCACCTTTTGGTTGGAAAAAGAAGCCACCGTTAAAATCTTTGCTTAAGCTTAGCGCATAACCTAAATCTATTCCTGCAAAAAACTGCTCCAAAAAATCATATTGGGCGCTTGCCGCAATTGGTAATAAAGTTAAACCCTTGAATTTTGTTCCGGTATCGGTAATTTCTTTACCGGAAAATAAATCTATTCCAGCGGTACCCCCAACATGAAGGTTTTCCATAACAGGGTACAGATAAGACACTTCCGCCCCAAAATTTACACCGTAATAATCACTCGCATCGCCTACCGGAACTCCTATATGAGCTCCTGCTTTTAGACCTTCCTGCGCATTGGCAGTCATTAATCCCATCATAGCCACAAAGGCACTCAAAATTAACTTCTTCATAATTTTTATCTGATTTAACTTTTTATTTTTTCTCATTGGTTAGTACTTCATACAATTCATTTGTCTGCTTTTCGGCATACACCGAATCAATCATATCTGCAATTCCTAAAAGTTCACTCACAAATTTGAACTGCCCATCTATATTATATTGCTCTCTCACATCAACGTTTCCATCTTTATTATATTGCTGATAAGATTCAATCAATTTATTTTTTACCGGTGTAAACTCTTTATTAAACATTTCAAGAGCAGAAGCAGTATCCTTTTTATCCAAGTAACCTTTTACTTCGTCATATATCAACAATGAATAATCACTTCGCGCATCACTCAACTGGTTAGAAACCGTGTAACGGATGTTATCCGGGAGGCTTTCATAAAATTCAATTTTTTCATCCAGGCGTTTTCTTGTTGTCTCCAGTAAAGATTTTGCTTTCTGGCTTTCACCCAGCTTTTTGTAAACCTGTGCAATACGTTCTGTGCTTAATCCGTAGTCATATCTTGGCTGGTCAGGAATCATTTCCATCACCTTGTCCAAAATTTCTTTTGCCTTCGCGTTGTCTCCTTTGGCAATAAAATCCTCAGCCAAACGAACTGAAATATTTCTATAGGTATTGGTATAATTCCGGTCTGTATTGGAGAATGAAGCATCATCACGGTTATAATTTGCCCATTTAAATTCTTTGAAGCTTTCATACATCTTTGCCGTATTGCTTTTTCCTATTTTCCCTCCTTTTCCAAAAGGTGTATAAATCGGAACAAATTTGTAGTTGAAACCATTATTTTCCAAATAATCACTCAACCAAAAGATATTCTGCGGGTCAGAAATCCCTCCGCCACTGAAGTAAATACTCCTGTCCCAATTATATTCTGCAAACAGGGAAATCATCAACAATTCAGATTTATAAAGTTGTCTTTTTCCTAAAGTAACGGTAATTTGATCCACCATTTGCGAAGCATCTTCAGGCGAAACCACTCCGTATTTCAAAGCATTTTCTTTATTGACAGGAATGACTATTTTATCAACCGGAAGGTAATTCACGGCTCCTACCGGATAACCATAATAGTCTGCCAGTGCCTGTTTTGCCGGGTTTTTATTGTCCAGAATAAAGTCAATCGCCTCTTTTGCCGTCATACTGTCTTTGACCAAGTATTGTTCGAGTGGCTTCACTGAGGTATAAAGCTGCTTAATTCCTACCGGATCATAACCCGGATCTACAAGATACTGCGTGATTTGGTCAGGAGGCAAATCCATTATTTGGGCTACGCTCAATTCAACATCGGGTTTTATAATGCTATGTAATTCCCCAAAGATAGAACGTATATTGCCGGCCACCACCATGATGTTGTCGTTCGTATTCAATTGATAATCTTTGTATTGCAACTTTGACGGAAGAGCTGGTGCATTGTAAGTTTTCCTCAATGATTGTTCTATGTTCCAGGGTGAACCCAAAAGCGTGTAATTCACAATCTTTACATCGTCACGGAAATTTTCGGTTTCCTGCAATCCCCACAGCGGATAGGTGTCATTGTCTCCATATACAAACAGGATTGAATTTTTGTCTAATTTATTCAGATAATTGTATGCCAATGCATAGGCGCCTTCCCGGTGTGAGCGGTCATGGTCATCCCAATTTTGGAAGCCCATAAGCACGGGAACACCTAAACACAATACAGAAATAATCAAAGGTACGTTGGGCGTTAATTCTCTTTTTCTGAATTTTTTGATTAACAAATAAATTCCCTGCACACCAAGTCCAATCCAGATGGAAAAAGCGTAAAACGAACTGACCAAAGCATAATCCCTCTCCCGTGGCTCAAACGGTTTTACACTGGTATAAAATATAATTCCCACACTTGTAAGCAGGAACAGCGAAAGGAGTGCCCACCAATGCGTAACATTTCGGTTCAACTGGACAAAGAAACCAATCAAGCCCAAAATCAGCGGTAGCATAAAATAAACATTGTGCCCTTTGTTGTCTTTGTAAACAGCAGGAAGTTTGGACTGGTCACCCAGTCTGGCATTGTCAATAAAAGGGATTCCGGAAATCCAGTTTCCTTTTGTTACTTCCATATTTCCTTCCCAGTCATTTTGCTTGCCCGAGAAGTTCCACATAAAATAACGGAAGCACATATACCCCAGCTGGAAATCCATGAAATAATTGAGTTGTTGCCCTAATGTAGGCGGCTGTATGTCGAGCATTTCAGCATTTTTTTTCAGGTCGGCAATTTTCAATGTACCGTCTTGTTTTTTCTGCAACAGCTCATTGTATTTCCGTTCGGCAATCTGTCTTTTCTGTGCCCGTATTTCCGGGTGGTCTTCCATATTGTTATAATAAGCCGGATTGAGTGAAAATTCAGGAAAACCATACAAAGCCGCATAATTTTCCATTACATCAGGAAGGTTATTGTACATTTTAGGAAACAACATCACATGCTTTTCGTTGTAGACATAGTCCCGTCTATCAGAAACCTTTATATACTTTTCTGTTCTGTTATCTTTTACATAATTGGCGCCTGTTACCCTCGATTGGTAATTTCCGTTTGCGTCCAATGCAATTCCGTCATCTGCGAAATTGGCGGTATAGGCCGGCCCATAAAGTGTTGGCCAATCACCGTATTGTACACGGTTATAATAATCCAGCATTCCCAAAGCGGTATCGGGGTCATTCAAATTCATGTGTGGATTGGCGTTGGCTCGGATTGGAATCACCAGCCAGCATGAAAACCCGATAATCATAAATGCAATGGAGAGGATGAGGGTATTGACCAACTTTAGATTATACTTTTTACTGTATTTTAATCCCAGCCAAATAATCAAAATTAAAATGACAGCTGCTACTGCGGTTCCCGAATTAAAGGGTAATCCAAAATTGTTGACCACGTAAACTTCGGTTTGGCCAAAAAATGTCATGACCCAGCTAAAGAGGATTTTAAATACAAATCCCAAAAAGAGAGCCGTTATGATATTGGCAATAATGAAGCTTTTGACTGTGAATTTGTAATTTCTCGCATAGTACATATAGCAAACTACCGGAATTGCCAGAATGGCCATAAGATGAACTCCGGTTGAAAGCCCTATGAAAAGGGAAATAAGTAAAAACCATTTGTTGGCACGTTTGTCATCTCTTTCTTCCTCCCATTTACAACCCATCCAGATTAAAATGGCCGTAAACAGCGAAGCCATAGCGTAAACCTCCCCTTCGGCGGCAGAAAACCAAAATGAATCACTGAACATAAAAACCGCGGCGCCTACAATTCCGCTCCCAAGCGTAATCAGAGATTGGGATTTAGATAAGGCAATTTCATAGGCATTTTCAATTTTTTCATTTTGTTTGGTCACAAAAAACATTCTTCTTACAAAATGGGTAATGGTCCAAAAAAGAAACATAATGGTCAGCGCGCTGCAAATGGCCGACATGGAGTTGATTGCAATGGCGTATTTGGTCCCGTCACCAAAAGCCAGACCTGCCCAAACCGCACCCATTATTTGAAACAACGCCGCACCCGGCGCGTGTGTAACACCCAGTTTGGCAGAGGAAACAATATACTCGCCGCAGTCCCAAAAGCTGAGATGGCGCTCCATGGTAAGGAGATAAACGATGGCCGCGATGACAAACATCGCAATCCCCATGTAATTGTTCCACTTTTTGAAAGGAATGTTCATTTTGTAAAATTTATCTTGCGAAAATAAGAACATTTTTGCTCTTTAAACGGTTAATGAAATGTAAATGTTGGAAAATCAAACTAATCTACTGTCATTTAACTTCGTTCAGTTCGGCTTCGCCTCGTGTCGACACGAAACGTAGTGTAGTAAGAAACCTCTAGCTTCAGCATGGCTAAATCTAGTGGGTTTTTGAGATTTCTCCTAAAGCCTGTACTGAGTTTGTCGAAGTATCGAAATGACAAAAAATCTATGTTAAACTAACTTACAAGGCAAAAAATTAATTAAATTTTTCGCCCTCACATTAAATTAACCCGTAGCATTATCGAAATCCTATTTTGTCACAATTTTTGACCAAAAATATGTGCCAAAATATTCTACGTCCATAATTTCCTACCCCGGATTGCATCCGGGGCTAAAAATATATAACCCCTTCGGGGTATGGTATTGTCTAAATTTCTTAAATTCAATACTTTAAAATTCAATTGATAATGCACTACGGGTTAAATTACTTAAAAACAGATTGGAAAGTTCTACTATAATAATCCTCATTACGAAATTAAACCGGCAAATCCGGCTAATTAAGAAAATAAGAGAAAATTTATTTGAAATAGGTTGAATTCCAATATAAACCTTAAATTTGCTTGGCAAAAAGCCATGCCACTATCAGATAAAATCATTCAGGACGCAATTACCTTTGACGACGTCCTTTTAGTGCCCTCCTATTCAGAAATCCTACCCAATCAGGTTTCATTGAAAACCCGGCTTACAGACAACATCCAGTTACATATACCGTTGGTTTCTGCCGCTATGGATACTGTTTCCGAATCCAGGCTCGCGATAGCCCTGGCTCGTGAAGGCGGACTTTCTTTCATCCATAAAAATATGCCGGTTAAAGAACAGGCCAAGGAAATAGATGCCGTGAAACGTTCAGAAAATGGAATGATTTCTGACCCCATTACACTTTCTCGTCATCATAAATTAAAAGATGCAGAAGAATTGATGCGTAATTACCGTATTTCGGGGCTACCTGTAATTGAAGAAGACAAAACCCTAGTGGGAATCATCACCAACCGTGACATACGTTACCAAAATAATATGGAGCAGCTGGTAGAGGATGTGATGACCAAAGAAAACCTGATTACTTCTGACATCAATACAGATCTTGATAAAGCAAAAGATATACTGCTCAGGAACCGTGTGGAGAAGCTTCCTATTGTGGATGATGGGTTTAAATTAATCGGGTTAATTACCATCAAGGACATTGACAACCTGAGCGAATTCCCCAATGCCTGTAAAGACAGCCAGGGAAGGCTGCGCGTGGGTGCCGGCGTGGGAGTTGGAGAGGAAACCCTGGAGAGGGTTCAGGCATTGGTCAATAAAGGAGTAGATATCATAGCACTGGATTCAGCTCATGGGCATTCAAAAGGTGTGATTGATAAAGTAAGAGAAGTCCGCAATGCTTTTCCTGAGCTGGACATTGTGGGAGGAAATATAGTAACCGGACTTGCGGCAAAGGATTTGATAGAAGCCGGCGCAAATGTATTGAAGGTGGGCGTTGGTCCGGGCTCCATTTGCACCACCCGTGTGGTTGCGGGAGTAGGAGTCCCTCAACTTTCGGCTATTTATGATGTGTACGAGTATGCACATTTAAAAAATGTTTCTATCATTGCCGATGGCGGAATTAAACTTTCCGGTGATATTGTAAAAGCGATTGCTTCCGGAGCAAATTGTGTTATGATAGGTAGCTTGTTTGCCGGAACGGATGAGGCACCGGGCGAAGAGGTAATTTACCAGGGAAGAAAATTCAAAACGTACCAAGGAATGGGCTCTCTATCTGCTATGAAACGGGGAAGCAAAGACCGTTATTTCCAGGCCGATGCGAAAAAACTGGTTCCGGAAGGAATTGAAGGGCGTGTTCCTTATAAAGGTTCATTATCGGATGTTGTGTATCAGCTTTGTGGTGGATTAAGAGCCGGAATGGGGTATTGTGGTACAGCCGACATAGAATCATTAATCAAAAATGGTAAAATGGTGAAAATTTCAAATGCCGGATTGATGGAAAGCCATCCGCATGATGTGGTAATTACCAAGGAAGCTCCTAACTATTCGAATTAATACAATTTAAGAAATAAAAAAATGGGTGGCTTCGAGAACCTCAGCCACCCATTTTTTATATATCTTTTCCTGATTAAAACAGCCAACCGGCAGACAGTAAAAACATTCCTTTGTTATTTTTTACATCAGCGACATAATTATAAGAAGCATTTGGGTCTGCATCTAAATCGCCGGGTAAATACACCCAGCCATCTGTTGAAGAAACATAGGTAGTGTTTCCAAATACATATTTATAATTTTGGGTCTGGTATTGGTATGCGGCATCTAAATAAAATCCCCCAAAATCATAACCGGCTCCTATGCTGAATCTGTTGATGTTTCCCCTGAATAATTCTGAAAAGTTCTGTGAAACAACAGTTGGACTGTCTCCTAAATTGGCTTCCAGTGTAAAATCATCATAAGGAGTTCCTACATAATTGTATCCTGCACGAACTCGAAATTTGTCCAATCTTAATTCTCCACCTGCACGTACTTCATGACTGTTTTTAAGGTTATCATCAAAATATTGATTAATTGAAGAAAAGTCATTGCTTGGTTTGTATTTGTAAGAACCGTTCATGTGATAAGTATAATCCACATTAAAAGCAAACATTTTCCCTATGATTAACCCGGCACTCCCTACCAGTCTTCCTCCTGTCGACATATCAAAATAGGAATAATACCAGTCAGGATTGGCAAATCTGTACCCATCTTCATCAACTTGGATATCTTCTTCAGGCGCATAGAGGAAATTCTCTTCTGATTCTGAATACCAAACCGGGCTGTGATAGGCCAAGCCTAAGCGAAAATTGTCGTTCACTTTACCAATAACTCCGGCACTTAATGAGAAACCTGAAGTATTTACAGAATAAGGTGTTCCGTTTTGGTAATAATAATAGTTTGTGCCGTTAAAATTATCGGCATATGTAATATAATTTTCATAATTGACACTATGAAGATTCAGTCCCAATCCAAGATACAATCGGTCATTATAACTTGCGCCAAAGTCCAATGTCATTTTGGATTTATATCCTTCCGTTAAATCTTCGTAACCTCCAAATGTATAGGTGTTCGTAATGTTTTCATCATCTGGGTCTTCAAGAACGAGTGACAGATTGTCATTCTTCCCCATTAAAATTCTATTGTCAAGTGATTCCTGCGAATATTTCATTCCTATTGCAAACCGGTTCCATAAGCCGGTGTTGTTATGAAAGACAAAAGAACCTCCTATATTTTGAAATAAAAGCGTATTGTCATCTGAATCAAATGAATTACCAAATTTTGTTTCATTTTTATAAGAGCTGAGTCCCAAAGTAACATTGACTTCGGAAGCAATTGCCACAGCCAATCCGGCCGGATTTTGTTCTGTTGAAGAAATATCTCCTCCTAATGCTCCCATAGCTCCACCCATTCCCATGTATCTCGCACTTCCTGCATTAACATCTCCTGAATAAGCGGAAAGTGAATTGATATACTGAACATTTTGGGCATTCATCAAAATTCCTCCCATCAATAATCCTGCGGCAAATAATCTTTTCATTTATTCTTAATTATTTTTATTGTTTAACTAATTACCTTCTACGTCCGCCACCTGTAGAACCTGAGCTCCTTGAAGGACTGGGTGATGAGCTTCGCACATTTCCCGAGTTGCTTCTTGAAGGAGTTGAAGTCCTTACTCCTGAATCACTTCTCGGAGATGAATTCCTTGGCGTAACATTGGTATTAGAACGAGGAGGCGTATTTGTTCTGATTTCACGATTGGGCTGTGTTGTACGAACCGGCGTATTTGGCCTTACCCCTTGAGGTCTTGTAGCGCGAACCGGGCGTGGTTCATTGCTTCTGACATTGGGTGTATTGCTTCTGACATTATTATTTGAATCATTTGTCCTGACTGCACGAGGATTATCTGTTCTGGTCGGGTTGCTTGTGGCATTTCTGACCCCTGTTTCGGGTCTTACATTTCTTACCGGCCTAACATTGTCTTTCCTATAAGATGATGCGGACCTAACCGGATTCAATCGCTGTTGTCTGTAGCCTGAAAGTCCCGGGTTATGTGTATAAGCTAAATTGCTTCCGGGGCGATAGCCAGGGCGTGCAGGTGTTCCTCTGTAATAATATCCGCCATAGTAACCATATCCGCCGTAATAGTTCCCATAACCATAACCCCAATATGGATTATAATAATAAGGATTGTAATAACCCCAGTAAGGATTATAACCATAGTGGCCACCCCAATATGAGCCGTACCAACTATTCCATCTCGGATAGCCCCAACCCCAATATGCATTATATCCATAGTAGCCACCCCATCCCCACCAAGGGTCATTCCATCCCCAGTTGTTGACTGTTATGTCAATTCCATCATACCTGCCCCAATCTGTAGAGGCTCCGGAGTCAACATAAATATTATTGCTTCCGGTATAAATATTGACGTCCTGAGATTGGGCGGGCTCTTCGTAATAGAAGTCTTCGGCACCATTGCCTTCTGCATCGAAATAAGGGCTCCCTACTTGTATATCATAATTTTGCGTCGAATCTTCATTTGAAGCATACTCAACCTGCCCGTCTTTTGAAGGGCTGTAATAAACACCGTCTGTTTCTCCGCTTGAAGCCGCAGTTGTTTGCGAACTTGCGCAAGAAATCACTCCAAATACGACTACGAGTGAAGCAAGGTATTTGAAGATTTTTTGAGGGTATATGTAAACTTTGCTCATTTTTATACTTTTAACTTGTTGGATTCTTTAAATTTGCTCTCTAAAATTAAAGATTATTTATTAAACGGCAATTACTATGCCAATCAATTATATGTTAAACCTCATAAATGTTAAAATCAAAGCATGGCAAAATTAACGTCCAGAAAGGAAGATTACTCAAAGTGGTACAATGAGTTAGTGACTCAAACAGGCATGGCTGAAAACTCTAAAGTAAGGGGTTGTATGGTAATTAAGCCTTACGGATATGCAATATGGGAAAAAATGCAGGCGGAATTGGACCGAATGTTCAAAGAAACAGGCCACCAAAACGCTTACTTTCCCCTGTTTGTTCCCAAAAGCTTATTTGAAGCTGAAGAGAAAAATGCCGAAGGTTTTGCAAAAGAATGCGCAGTGGTCACTCATTATCGTTTAAAAAGCGACCCGGAAAGAGAAGGAAAACTAATCGTAGATCCTGAGGCCAAATTAGAAGAAGAATTGATTGTAAGGCCAACATCGGAAGCCATCATTTGGAGCACATACAAAAATTGGATCCAGTCTTACCGTGATTTACCGATTCTCATTAACCAATGGGCCAATGTTGTAAGATGGGAAATGCGTACTAGGTTATTTTTAAGAACCGCTGAATTCCTATGGCAGGAAGGACATACCGCTCATGCTACAAAAGAGGAAGCTTTGGAAGAGACTACAAAGATGCTGGATGTTTATGCGGAATTCGCGGAAGGTTTTATGGGAATTCCTGTAATAAAAGGAGTTAAAACGCCTAATGAACGTTTTGCCGGTGCAGAAGATACCTTTTGTATAGAAGCGTTGATGCAGGACGGAAAAGCATTGCAGGCTGGAACCTCACATTTTCTGGGACAAAATTTCGCCAAAGCTTTTGATGTGAAATTTGCATCAAAAGAAGGTACTTTGGATTATGTTTGGGCCACTTCCTGGGGAGTTTCGACCCGATTAATCGGAGCGTTGATTATGACACATTCGGATGACAACGGTTTAGTCCTGCCACCAAAGCTGGCGCCTATACAAGTGGTGATTGTGCCAATTTACAGGGATGACAACCAAAAAAGAACCATAGAAGACGTCGCTTTAAAATTAGTATCCGAATTAAAAGACAAAGGAATTTCCGTAAAATTTGATGACGATGACAATTCAAAACCCGGATGGAAGTTCAATGAATATGAACTAAAAGGGGTCCCAATCCGAATTGCCATTGGACCAAGAGACTTAGAAAACGGACAAGTGGAAATGGCCAGAAGGGATACTCTGGAAAAATCATTCGAAAAATTAGACGGACTTGCCAACCTAATTGAAAATAAACTCGAAGAAATTCAACAAAACATTTTTAATAAAGCGGCAAAATTCAGAGAAGAAAACACCACTGAGGTTTCTACTTATGAAGAATTCAAAACAGTGCTTGATGACAAAGGCGGATTTATTTCAACGTATTGGGACGGAGAATCTGAAACAGAGGAAAAAATCAAAGGAGAAACCAAAGCGACCATACGCTGCATTCCTTTTGGTAATGTAAATTTAGAAGGCAAAACAGATATGTATTCGGGTAAACCTGCAAAATTCAAAGTTCTTTTTGCAAAGGCTTATTAAGTTTAACAAAATATTATTATCTTGGTCATCCAATTTGGCTTAATATTGGTTACGTTTAAAACAATTAAAATTTAAATTACAATGAAAAAATTATTTATGTTCACGTTGATATTTGCATTCGTTGGATTTGCAAATGCGCAGGAAAAAACTCACAATGGTAAAAATGCCGTTAAGGTGGAAAAGAAAAAGAACAACTTCGAAGAATGGAGTACTTTTCTTGGATTAACTGAAGCTCAAAAAGCCGAAATTAAAACTATTGAAGCTACATACGAAGAGAAAAGGGCTTCTATGAGACAAACCGGAACAGCAAAAGATTTTAAAGAGTTAAATGATCAAAGACAAGCTGAAGTTGATAAAATTTTAACTCCTGATCAACACAAATTAGCCGAAGCTTATAAACAAAAAAAAATTGAAGAAAAAGAAAAGAAAGCCGCGTTAAAATCACCTAGCAAATAATTATTTAATTATACAATTTAACAAAATGCCTTCTATTGATTTGGAGGCATTTTTCTTGAAATAAAAAACACGTCCAATGTTAGCCAAACATTTTTTATTACCGATTTTCGGTTTAATATCTTTTAACCTTTTTGCTCAGGACTTCAATGTTTCCGGAAAAGTAACTGATAATGTAGATTTACCTCTGGAATACGCTACGGTTTCCCTTCAGGATCCTGAAACTTTTGAAGAACTTTTTGCAGGAATCACAAATGACAAAGGGGAATTTTCTGTAGAAGCCACAGCCGGAAATTATCTTTTATACATAGAAACTTTCACGGGAAACACCTATGAGCAACCAATTTCAGTCACAAAAAGCCAAGATTATGGAACCTTTAAATTAGGAAGTTCCTCTGTCGTAGCGTTGGAAGGTGCTACCATTGTCGGAAATAACCAAACTTACAGGATGGAATTGGACAAAAAGATTTATGACGTCTCTAAAGATCCCTTATCCAAAGGGAGCTCATTATCAGACGCCTTACAAAACGTCCCTTCAGTTCAAGTAGATACCGATGGTACTGTGAGTTTGAGAGGAAATGAAAATGTACGAATCCTAATTGATGGAAAGCCTTCTGCCATGGTGGGAATCTCTGATCCGGCTCAGGCTCTTCAAAGCCTTCCTGCTGATATAGTAGACAGAATTGAAGTTGTAACAAATCCTTCTGCACGATATGAAGCCGAAGGTACCGCAGGAATCATCAACATCATTTTGAAAAAAGGAAAACTGCAAGGATTCAACGGTTCGGTAAATGTTCATGGCGGCATCCCTGCCGCAGCAGGAGCTTCGGCGAATTTAAACTATAGGACAGGAAAGTGGAACATCTTTACGAATTTAGGGTACAGATACAGGGAACGGGAACGTAATAACACCTCTTATACCACAAGATTTGATTCTATTGGAATCCCGCGCTATGAAGACATGGATAGCGAATCAACAAGGACCAACAATGGATATAACCTTACTTTGGGTACCGAATATTATTTAGACAACAATAACACATTCGGGGTGTCGGGAAATTACCGAAATGGGAAAAATAAGAACAATGCTGACATCGTTTATAAAGATTTTGATGAGGCTTTAAATCTTACCAATACTTCCCTTCGTACAGAAAGAGAAAAAGAAGATGATTGGAGTGCTGAACTCAACTTTAATTTTAAACATGAATTCAATGAGCCCGGCCATGAATTTACCGTAGATGCAAGGGCTTCTTATCAAAAAGAAATAGAAAATGCCAATTTGAATGAATCAGGTGATTTATATAATTCTACTGAGCGTTCTTATAATTTCGAACGGCAACGCAGAGTACTCATTTCGGCAGATTATGTCTATCCATTTGGTGATAAAGGAAAATTTGAATTGGGAGCAAGAGGAGATATGAATGGAACTTTTACCCGGTTTAGCGTAGACAGCCTTGCAGGAAGCGGCTGGGTATCTAATCCGGATTTTTCAAATGTAACCGATTACCAACAAAATGTTTATGCAGCCTATGCACAATATGGAACAGCATTTGGACAATTCTCATTTTTTGCCGGATTGAGGATGGAAAATTCAGACATCACCGTAAAATCAATTCTTAATAACAGTACAACCAGAAAAAATTACGTTGATTTCTTTCCCAGCTTGTTCTTAAATTATGAACTGGAAAATGAAGATCAATTTCAAATCAGTTACAGCCGTAGGATTAGACGGCCAAGAGGCTGGGATTTGATTCCGTTCACATCTTATTCAAACAACAGAAACTTGTTTATGGGTAATCCCAATTTAGATCCTCAATACACGGATTCATATGAACTTTCTTACATAGCCAATGCCGGGAAGCTCATGATTACTCCTAACCTATACTATTCGTATACAAAAGACAATATACAACGCTTCCAGTCCATAGCAGAAAATGGCGCTCTGGTTACAAGACCTATCAACGTAGGAACAGAAGAACGTTATGGAGGTGACCTAACTTTTACCTACAAACCATGGAAATGGTGGAATATTATGGGAAATCTAAATGTTTTTGGCTATAAGACAGAGGGTCAATACACAGAATCTTTAACTATAAATGGCGGAGATACCGTTACGCGTACCACCAATTTTGACGGTGACGGATTAAGCTGGTTTGGAAGATTGAGCAATTCTTTCAATTTACCTGCTAATTTTTCAGCTCAATTAAGCGGGTTTTACAGAGGCGGACAAAAAACCGCTCAAAGTGAAAGGAAACCAATGTATGGACTTGACTTATCTCTAAGTAAAGATTTATTTAATGACAATGCAACCATTACCATGAACATAAGGGATCTACTGAATTCCAGAGCATTTGAATATACTTCTTTTGGAGAAGATTTTATGGTTGAAAGCCGCAATCGCTGGAGTACAAGATCCATTAATGTAACGTTTACTTACCGTTTTAATCAGTCAAAAAGAGACCAGAAAAGACAGGAAGGAAACCAAATGGATACTAATGGGGAAGATGGAATGAGCGGAGCAGAAATTTAATTAGGTCTGTATATAAATTATAAATAGGTAAAAAAATTGAGTGTCCGCTTTTAATAATAATTTGCCATTGTACTCATTATGAATATTTTAGATTAAAATACCATAAGAATATTGCCAATAATATTGGCAAGTAGTGAACATTCATAAAAGAAAAAAGGGATTCAGTAACTGAATCCCCTTTTTTCTGAATACAAATATATTTTGAATGTTATTTCAATTTAATTTCATACGGTAACCTCAGCTGAATTCCTTTATTTTCCCTGATTGATTTTAAATTCTGGTAGATTTGGTAATATTCTGTTCCCAATTCCTGTTGAATGTACTCCTCTGATTTGACACCTTGGAATTGTTGCATAAATTCTTCCACTCCACCTTTTCTGAATGGGTAATTCACTATTGAATATTTATCCAATTCTGCCTTTTGGGCAGCAGCCTCAATCGCATCTTCCAGTGTTCCAAATTTGTCAACCAACCCAAGCTTTTTCCCTTGAATCCCAGACCATACACGCCCTCCTCCAATGGAATCAACCTGCTCAAAAGTCATACCCCTTGCATTCATTACATGGTTTACAAAGCTTTTGTAAGTGGCTTCGGTCATATCAGTCATCGTTTGGGTTCCTCGTTCACTCATAGGTTTAAAAGGAGTTTTAAGAAAATCGGAATTATCATTTGTATTAACATAATCTGTGGTAATCCCCAAATTATTGGCGAGCTTCTGAACATTCGGAATCATACCAAGCACTCCAATCGACCCCGTAATGGTATTGGGACTTGCATAAATAGCATCAGATTCCATTGCAATATAATAACCACCTGATGCCGCAACATCACCAAAAGAAACAATAATCGGTTTTTTCTTGTGTAATTCCTTCAGTTCATAAAGAATTTCTTCAGAAGCGTCTGCACTACCACCGGGCGAATTAATTCTCAGCACAACGGCTTTTACATTATCATCCATTTTCAAATCCCGAATTGTCTTCTTATAAACTTCGGATTGAATACCGACAAAACCCTCTCCCGGCATAATAGTTCCGGAAGCATACAAAATGGCAATTTGATCTTTACCCGATTTGGCATCAAGCGTAGCAGCGTAATCTTTTAGCCCAATAGTGTATTTTTCAAGCGCTTCCTGAACCGTCTCATCATCTTTTACTTCAATCTCCAAACGCTTGGCAATAGCGCGGTCATATTCATCTTCCTGTGCCAGCTTGTCTACAATTTTGTATTGTAATGCTTTGTATGGATTGAATGCATATAGACTGTCAACTATATTTTTCCAGTTCTCATCTGAAAATTTTCTGGATTTTTTTACCGGCTCTGAAATATTATCCCAAACATCGTTCAATAGTAAAGTCAGCTGTTCACGATTTTCAGGTGAAAGATCGTCTCTTAAATAAGGTTCAACAGCTGATTTATAGGCTCCGTGACGTATTACCTGAAAATCAATTCCGAATTTATCTCCTAAATTTTTATAAAACATAATTTCGGCACTCAACCCCTGCAAGAAAACCATTCCCATAGGATTCTGAAAAATGGAATCCGCTGTAGAATTAATTATATAACCCGCTTGGTTTGAATTATGAGAATAGGCATAAATAAATTTTCCGCTCTTTTTAAAATCGACTAATGCATTCCGGATATCTGACATTTGTGATGCTCCACCAGAAAAGTTTTTTGTCTTTAAGCTAATTCCTTTGATCTTGTCATCATCTTTTGCGGCTTCTATGGAACGTATAATGTCTCTCAAATAAATTTCTGAACCGGGCGGAGGACCGAAAAGTGAAACTTCCTCATCCATGCTGCTTTCCTTAATCGGCGAACTGAATGTGATTTCCAAAACCGAACCGTCTTTTGGCGTTTTGCTTTGAAACCAGCTACCCGCCATAGAAAATAATACCACGGCACCTATCAATACTCCTAAGATTGCAAACGTTAAAAAGTTACCTATAATTACGGCAAAAACATTCCCAAAAAATTTTTTCATTTCCCTATATTCATTTAATATTGTTACATATGTCGTACAATCATATCATTTTGTTACTCGGATCCAATTCTGGCGATAGAGAATTTCAACTTGAAACAGCTCAGTTCTTTCTCCAAAAGGAAGTTGGCGAAATTAAAAAAAAATCAAAAATCTTAGAAACTGACCCGGTTGGGTTTAGTTCGCCAAATAAATTTCTTAACCAAACTATATATCTAGAAACCTCGCATTCCCCTATTTCATTATTAAAGATTGTCAAAAATATAGAGAAAAAAATGGGAAGGGTTTACTTACCGACAACCCAAAAATATCAAGACAGGATTATTGATATTGATATATTAAAATTTAATGAAATTTCTTTTAGAAGTGCAAACCTTACCATCCCTCACCATCAGATTTTTACAAGAAGTTTTATAAAAGACTTAATTTAAGAATATTTTTTTTACTTTTGCCTTAACAAACCAAAAAACGAAAAATAACCATTTCCTAAATTATAATCTATGAAAAAGAATCTAAGTGCATTAAGCATTTTGTTATTGCTTTTCTTATGTCACGGCAATGCATATGCTCAAGATGACACACTTTCACAAGGCAATTCGACACAATCTGTTGAATTTAATTCAAACAACACAAAAAAATTTACCAACGCCGACAAAATGTTCAATGATTGGTCTGCAGCAGTTTACTTCGGAGGAAACCTTCTTCAAGGTGCAGATTTTATAAGTTGGGGTGCTGGAAGATTTACACCCGGTTATGATGTCCAAGTTCAGCTGACGAAACAGATGACCCATGCAGTAGGCATCAGCCTTCAGTACCAAATGGGTAGAACCAATCAGTTTATTGAAGGAATGCAACATTATGACAGCTATTATGCATGGGAAGGAAAAACCGAATATCAAGCTATCTCCATTTTAGGAGATATTAACCTAAGTTCACTCTTTAGAAGAATCGATAATAATTCTCCCTATAGATGGGCACTCCATCTCTATGGTGGTGTGGGAACCTTGGGATATGAAAGTAGTAGGATAGCCACAAATTCACCGGAAGGTTTTAAATATCATGATTGGAGGGTTGTGACAGACCAAAAGTTATCTTCTTTTTCAATTTTCTGGCAATTCGGCACAGGTCTTATGTATAAGCTAAGCCCACGTTTCGACCTAGAATTAAGAGGAATGTATGTATTAACAGGTGATGAAGAATTCGATGCCTCGGGTCGACCATCTATTGGATCGGTAACACTTGCTGACTATGAAGAAGGACGAGACGATAATATGATTACTTTTTCGTTGGGTATCCATTACAAATTCGGAAAGCATAAAGAACATTTAAGATGGCACGATCCTTTGAAGACACCAATGATTCCTGCTGCCCCCACCATTGCTCCTTGTGTTGATGACGATAATGACGGGGTATGTAACCTTCAAGATAAATGCCCTGATACACCGGAAGGAATTAAGGTAGATGGAGCCGGTTGTCCTTTGGACACTGACAAAGACGGTGTTTACGATACTGTAGACGAATGTCCTACAATTCCTGGCCCTCCGACCAATAACGGATGTCCTCTTCCTGTGGTTGAAGTAAGTGTGGGTTCAATTGCTCAGACTTTGACAGGATTGATTGAAGGAATTGAATTTGATTATGACAAAGCAACTATCAGAGAAATTTCCTATTCGAAATTAAATGCAGCTTTTGATGTACTTCAAGCTCATCCTACTTATAAGTTTATAGTAGAAGGACATACAGACGCCGCGGGAAGTGTTCAGTACAACCAAGGCCTCTCTGAAAGAAGAGCTGCATCTGTTATAAGATATTTAGTAAACAAAGGAATTCCTAGCGATCAACTTGTACCTGTAGGAAAAGGTGAGTCAGATCTTAAACATCCGGAATGTGATCCAACTTCTAATTGTCCACCATGGAAAAACCTTGAAAACAGAAGGGTTGTATTTAAACCATATGAACAAGCTGTAGAGAATCTGGAATACAAGCAATAAAATAATAATTTAATCCAACATAAAAAGAGATGCATAATGCATCTCTTTTTTTTTACTTCTTCTGAAATAAGAAACTTCTTATTTTTGAATTAATTTATTTTATAAAACCCATAGTGCATTATCAATTGAATTTTAAAATATTGGATTTAAGAAATTTAGACAATACCATACCCCGAAGGGGTTACATATTTGTAGCCCCGGATGTAATCCGGGGTAGGAAATTATGGACATAGAACATTTTGGCACATATTTTTGAACAAAAATTGTGACAAAATAGGATTTCGATAATGCACTACGGGTTTTATAAAGTAAAGACCTATTGAACTAGTACAATCTATCTTCAAATTATTCAACTAAAAAAGACTGATTAAAAAATCAGCCTTTTGATAAGTTCCTTTAAAATACCTTTGGTAACCATTCTTATTTATTTTTCAATAAATCTCTGATTTCAGTCAATAACGCTTCTTCTGCTGATGGATCAGCCGGTGCCGGCTCCTCTTCTTGTTTTCGCTTCAGTGAATTAATTCCTTTAATTACCAGAAAAATACAGAAAGCAATGATGATAAACTGAATAATAATATTTATAAAATTCCCATAATTAACAGACACTTCCGCAGTACCCGCCGCCTCATCGGCTGCCGTCAGCACATATTTCATCTGACTAAAGTCCATTCCACCGGTCATAAAACCTATGGGCGGCATTATAATATCGTCTACTAAAGATGTTACAATTTTCCCGAAAGCACCGCCGATAACTACTCCGACTGCGAGGTCTAGTACGCTTCCACGCATTGCGAACTCTTTGAATTCTTTTAACATTCCCATATTTAGTTATTTTAATTAATACTCAAAGATATAAAAATATCAATTTCGACTCCATTTGATTTTCGTTACGCCTTCTTTAAGCCCCCAACTGTCTGCCAATCCGCCATTAATCTCCACTACAAATTTAGAATCGGCTGCTGCTCCGTCAACGGTACCTCCGCCCATTTTGGCATCTTCCCCCGGCTGGGCGTTACGTGCAATATTGATTAAAACAGAGTCAGGTGAAAAATACATAATGTCCAATGGAATCCTAGTGTTTTTCATATAAAATGTATGTTTCCTGACTTCATTGTCGTTAAAAATAAAGAGCATTCCTTTATCATCATCCATTTTTGAACGATCCATCAAACCACGCGCTCGTTCATTTTCGGTTTCGGCAACTTCAATGTCGATTTTTTTAAACGGCTCATTTTTCTCGTTTAAGAATTGTAATTCTCCTTCTTTTTTGAAAGGAATCTCTACAACCTCATCTGCACCTTCGGTAACAGCAGGCTGTTCTTTATTTTCGCTACATGAAATCATAAAGGCTAGAATTCCCGTGGTCAAAACAATTTTCTTCATTTTTAATTAATTAATCTTTATATACTCTGTTTTTTGATGTTATCATTACAATGATTCCTAAAATGATAAATGGAATGCTTAAAATTTGTCCGTTATTTAATCCAATATTTAAAGCTTGTGCTACAAATTCATCTCCCTGATTTTCTTTGAAGAATTCCACAAAAAAGCGAACACACCACAACATGATAAAGAACAAACCAAATATATACCCCATTTGGTATTTCTTATTGGTTTTTTTGTAAATATGCCAAATCACAAAAAAGATAATGACATAACAAACCGCTTCATATAGTTGTGCAGGATGCCGGGGAACTATGGCACCGTATCCATAGCTTTGATTGAGGAACTTTACTGCCCATGGTAAATCAGAAGGGCTTCCCACAATTTCTGAATTGATAAAGTTTCCAATGCGAATTGCAGCGCCTCCCAATGGCACCGTAATGGCTACCCTGTCCAAAATCCAGAAATAATTTCGTTTAAAATATTTCCTGTTGATTAAATACGATGATATTAAAAACCCTATGGTTGCTCCGTGACTCGCCAAACCTCTGAATCCCGAAAATTCGTATCCTTGTAATAATCCAAAAAAGGCGGTAGAATTCTGATTCTTCTGAATAGGTAAGAATATTTCTAACATGGCTTGAGAAAATGGCATGCTCTGATAGGTATCTATATTATAAAACAATTCTCCCAACCGCGCTCCAACAATTACCCCAATAAAAGAGTAAAGAAACAACGGATCCAAATATTTTATATCGACTTTGTCTGTTTTGAAAATTTCCTTCATCACATACCACCCCATTACAAATGCCAGAATCCAACATAAGCTATAATAATGGATTTTGATAAATCCCAAATCAAATAAAACAGGATCAATATCCCAGGTAATGTAAAGCAATAAATTTGTCATAATTTTCTATTTTTCGGCACAGGGTCATACCCGCTTCCACCCCAAGGATGGCATCTTAAAATTCTTTTCGTCCCCAAATATAATCCTTTTATCAATCCGTGCGTACGCAAAGCCCCCAGCATATACTGGGAACAAGTTGGCGAATAACGGCAATTGCTCCCCAACCATGGCGAAATAGCCAACTGGTAAAACCTTACCAAACCCACAAATGGCAAAATGATGATTTTTTGGAAATAGTTCATTCAAAACAAATGTAAATATATATTGGAAAAAATTCTAAATTCTAAATTCTAAATTCTTAAACATTTCCCAGAGTACAATCCCCGCACAAACACTCACATTCAGCGAATGCTTGGTTCCGCCTTGGGGAATTTCTATACAAAAATCACTTTGATTGATTACTTCCTGCTGCACGCCTTCCACTTCATTTCCAAAAATAACTGCATATTTTTCATCTGGATTTAATTCTAAATCAGATAATTGTTTGCTTCCTTCGGTTTGTTCAATCGAAAGAATTTTAAATCCTTCCGATTTTAGATTTTCCATTAATGCTGAAATCTCTTTCACATACGCCCACTCTACGCTTTCTGTAGCCCCAAGTGCTGTTTTGCGAATTTCCTTATTTGGCGGTGTCGCCGTAATGCCGCAAAGATAAATTTTCTCAATCAGGAAAGCATCGGCCGTTCTAAAAACCGATCCTATATTGTACATACTTCGTATATTATCCAAAACGACCACAACCGGTATTTTATCGGTCTCCTTAAATTCTTCTACCGAAATCCTGCCCAATTCCTCCAGTTTTAATTTTCTCATATGGCAAAAATCGGGATTTCAATAACAATACACAATCAATTCTTTCCTACACTTCTCAACCTACAAATCCACAATCTTTACGTTCGATTTCGAAATACAATGAAGCGAAAAATATTAAATATCTTGTATTCACCCAAATTTCCTTTTCGTCGAAATGACAAATAAACTCTACAAAAAGAGCCATACTAACTTTTCAACATTCAATGTTAAAACAGACAATTTCCCTAACTTAGCAACCCTTAATTAAAAATCAGTGGCAAAGAAAGAAACACCCCTTATGCAGCAGTATAACAGCATCAAAGCTAAATATCCCGATGCTTTGCTGCTCTTCAGGGTAGGTGATTTTTATGAAACTTTTGGAAAGGACGCCATCCGTTGTTCCAGAATTCTGGACATCGTGTTAACCAAACGTGCCAACGGCTCGGCTTCGCATATTGAGTTAGCCGGATTTCCGCATCACGCCTTGGATACATATTTACCAAAATTGGTTCGGGCCGGATTGCGTGTGGCCATCTGCGATCAATTGGAAGACCCAAAAATGACCAAAACAATTGTCAAACGAGGGGTTACCGAACTGGTAACGCCCGGTGTCGCGCTCAACGATGAAGTTCTTTCTGCCAAAACCAATAATTTCCTGATGGCCGTTCATGAAGATACGGGGCAATATGGAATTTCACTTTTGGATATTTCAACCGGAGAATTTTTAATTTCAGAAGGAAACGAAGAGCACTTACATAAGCTCATCCAGAGTTTCCGCCCGAGTGAAGTCATTTATCAGAAACGGAAAAAACTGGATTTACCTGAACTGAAAAGTTCGTTTCAAATCGATGACTGGGCCTTTCAATATGATTATGCATTTGATAAACTCACCCAACATTTCAAAGTTAAATCGCTTAAAGGTTTTGGAATTGAAAATCTAGCGTTGGGAACCATTGCTGCCGGAGCAATTTTTTCTTATTTAGATGAAACTCATCATTTTGATATTCAGCACATCACCCAAATACAGCGTTTAGATGAAAATAGTTTTGTGTGGATGGATCCCTTTACTATCCGGAATTTGGAATTAATTTACTCCCCTCATCCACAAGCGGTTACTTTACTTGATATTTTGGACAAAACGCGCTCGGCAATGGGAGCTCGTTTGTTGAACAGGTGGATTGTGATGGTTTTAAAAGACCCCGATCAAATTAAAGATCGACAAAAGATCGTCGAATACTTCCTGAAAAATGACGATAATCGCTTTTTTTTACGGGAAAAATTAGAAAGCCTGACTGATTTAGAAAGAATGGCGGGAAAGATTTCAACCGGAAAAATTACGCCCAAACAATTACTTTCTGTTGCCCAAAGTTTGCAGGTAATTACGGAAGTCAAAGATAAATTAGCACAAAATAAGTCCATTGAATTTTTGGTGAAAGAATTAAATGACTGGACAGAAGTTTTTTCCAATTTAATTCAAACACTTTCTGAAGAACCTCCACATCAACTCGTCAAAGGAAATGTAATTGCAGAAGGAGTTTCTGAGGAATTAGACCGGTTGAGAGGGCTTCAAACCAAAGGAAAGGATTATCTGGAAGAATTACGCGTCCGTGAAACCGAACGAACCGGAATTCCAAGTATTAAAGTTTCGTTCAACAATGTGTTCGGCTATTACATAGAAGTTAGAAATACGCACAAAGATAAAGTGCCCGATGATTGGATTCGGAAACAAACACTGGTTAACGCTGAACGGTATATTACAGAAGAACTAAAAGAATATGAAAATCAGATTCTGGGCGCAGAAGAACGAATTCTCGCCTTGGAAACCGAACTGTTTGGTGATTTATTAAAAAACTTAATGAAACACCTGAATGAAATTCAAAAATCAGCACGGGTTGTTGCTCAATTAGACGTTTTGTCCACTTTTGCGGAATTAGCGCAATCACATCATTATGTGAAACCCAAAATTACCGGTCATCAAGATTTAATCATAGAAGATGGCCGTCATCCGGTCATTGAAAAGCAATTAAAGCCGGGCGAAATTTACATTGCCAATAGCGTTTCTTTGGTTCCGAAAGAACAACAAATCATTATGATTACCGGACCCAATATGTCAGGAAAATCGGCTTTGCTACGCCAAACAGCTCTGATTGTTTTGATGGCACAAATAGGAAGCTTTGTTCCTGCCAAAAGTGCAGAAATCGGAATTGTGGATAAGATTTTTACACGAGTAGGTGCTTCAGACAATATTTCTTCGGGTGAATCGACCTTTATGGTGGAAATGAATGAAACCGCCAGTATTTTAAACAACCTGTCGGAAAGAAGCTTAATCCTTTTGGATGAAATCGGGCGGGGAACCAGTACCTATGATGGAATTTCCATCGCTTGGGCAATCTCTGAATTTATTCATGAACATAAATTTCGTCCTAAAACATTATTTGCCACGCATTATCACGAATTAAATGAAATGACTCATTCATTTACCCGGATTAAAAATTACAATGTCAGCGTAAAAGAAGCCAATGACACTATTTTGTTTATGCGTAAGCTGGTACCGGGCGGTAGCGAACATAGCTTTGGTATTCATGTGGCCAAGATGGCCGGGATGCCACCCCGGGTTTTGAAACGTGCCAATGAAGTACTTAAAACATTGGAAAGTTCGCATGTAAATGAAAAAATTTCGGACAAAACAAAAAAGATTACAGAAGAAAACTTACAATTGAGCTTCTTTCAATTAGACGACCCTATTCTGGAAGCGATTCGGGAAGAATTACTCGGGATAGATATCAACACTTTGACACCGGTAGAGGCTTTGATGAAATTAAATGAAATTAAACGAACACTCGGAAAATAATTTTGGAATAATAGTTGTAAATTTAACCTAATAAATACCTAATAAAATGAAAAAAATTATTGCATTACCCTTTGTGGTTCTTTTGTTTTGGTCCTGTGCTACCAATCCTTTAACCGGCAGGCAGTCTTT
>PJUF01000353.1_pt1 | contig 35621 bp, 29 predicted proteins | sample 1512191 | NCBI WGS metagenome assembly PJUF01 (sample SAMN08177673, study PRJNA422409) | Feces metagenome, whole genome shotgun sequencing project. | isolation source: Chicken feces (3) enriched on wood chips | host: Gallus gallus | place: USA: Madison | collected 2015-01-15 | reverse complement strand
TAAAAAGATTGTTCAAACATGTATGTTTCTACTCATGATTTATATCAACTTTGATACAAACAAATCATAAAAAAGTATTGATTTAAATCAGTAGAACAGTTGATTCTACCCAATTACTGTCATTCATTTGTAATAAAATAGTCACAGAAAGAAACAATATATGGAACCCAGAGATTACTATGTATAAATCACTAAAAAAACTAAGCATTTACCAGTAGTTTTTCCTCGTTTGAAGCGTAGTAGTTTTTGTACCAATTAACAAAGTTCGCAACACCTTCTTTTACAGAAATAACCGGTTGATAGCTAAGTTCTGTTTGTAGTTCTGTTATATCTGCCCAGGTTTCGGCTACGTCTCCATCTTGCAGTGGTAAAAACCTTTTAGAAGATTTAATTCCCAGATTCTTTTCTATCTCAGAAACAAAATCCATAAGGTTTACAGAGTTGCCTCTGCCTATGTTAAATATTCTGTATGGAGGCTTTGCACAATGATTACCCATTAACTGCATTTTTACAGCAGCACCTGGTTTGTCTATTACATTCAATATGCCGTTTATAATATCATCAATATAAGTAAAATCTCTTTTCATATTGCCCCTGTTATATACTTCTATGCTTTTTCCTTCTAGTATTGCTTTGGTAAAAAGAAATAAAGCCATGTCTGGTCTTCCCCATGGTCCGTAAACGGTAAAGAACCTTAAGCCGGTTGTGGGCAAATCAAACAAGTGGCTGTAAACGTGAGCCATCAATTCATTACTCTTTTTTGTAGCTGCATATAAAGATGCCGGGTGGTCTGCTTTATGGTTGATAGAAAAAGGCATGGTTTCGTTTAAACCGTATACACTAGAAGAGCTTGCATAAACCAAATGACCTACTTTCTCTTGCCGGCAACATTCCAGCAGATTAAAAAAGCCTTTTATATTTGACTCTATGTATGCACTGGGATTAATTATACTATATCTAACACCCGCCTGAGCCGCCAGATTGCAAACCACATCAAAATGATGATTTCTGAACAATTGGTTGAGACTTTTTGTGTCTGTTAAATCCATCTTGATAAAGCTGTAGTTTTCAGAAATTAAACTATTAATTTCTTCACCATAAGCTATTGCAGATTGCTCGATTCCGGTTTCTGCAAGCCTATCATATTTTAACTGGACATCGTAATAATCATTTATATTGTCTATTCCAACCACTTTATCGCCTCTGGCAATTAAGTGTTTAACCAAATGAAACCCAATAAAACCAGCACTACCTGTAACTAATACTTTCATAGCTAAAAAATTAAATTGTTAATAGATTATTAAGAAGAGAATAAAGCCTGTTAAAGCTTAAACTTCTGCTGAGGAAGATTGTAAACTTGTGTTTTTTATATTATTGAGGTTTTGATAATTTTTATACCAAACCTCTAATGCAAATACGTTGAAAAGAATTTTTGCTCGTCTTTCTTCCGAAATGGCTTCTTTTCTTGCTAATATTTTCTTTATAAAGCTTTCTTGTATAAGGCTGCTATATAAAGAATCTTTAGCCAGTAAATAATCGTGAATAATATCTTTAAGCTGATGGTTTACCCATCTTTTCAAGGGAATTTCAAAACCTCTCTTAGGCTGGTTTATTAAACCGGCAGGCAAATATCTTTTTGCTAAATCTCTTAATATAAACTTTGTTGTTAAGCCTCTTATTTTGAGATGATCTTGTAAACCTGGCGCAAATTCCAGCAATTCTTTAGATAAAAATGGACTTCTACCTTCTAACGAATGTGCCATAGTAGCAATGTCCATTTTAGGGAGCAGCGTGTTAAACAGTATAGTTTGAAAATCCATAAACAAGAGCTTGTTTAAAGAAGAAAGTTTGAGCCGGGAAATATATTCAATATCCTGGCGGATATCGTTTAAATCTGGCGTTACTAAGAATGCTTTTTCAAAGCCCACAAAAACGTTTGCCGTTGCTGAATTGTATAGCTGGAGAATATTAGAGTAGCTTGAAAACTGCAGAAGCCTGTAGATATAATTGTAATTGCTTTTTTTCTCATGAGCAATTGGTAAAATTCCAATTAACAATTCTGCCAATCTTTTTCTAAAAACACCAGAATTAAAAAAGTCATAATGTTTAAACGGCACATGCCTTCTATATCCGGCAAATAATTCATCTGCGCCATCTCCATTTAAAACAACCGTTACATGCTCTTTGGCTGCCTTTGCTACATAATAACTGGGAATTGCAGAACTATCGCAGAAAGGCTCTCCATAATTAATCAGAATTTTCTCTATATCATCTTGTAAATTATCAAATGATATATCTACTACTGTGTGTTGAGTATGATATTTATCTGCAACCGTTTGTGCCAATGCAGATTCATCATAACTACCAGGTATTCTTACGGTAAAAGTCTTTAAAGCTGGTTTATGTTTGGCCGCTATTGCGGTAACCAGACCACTATCTATCCCACCGCTCAAGAAAGCGCCCACGTCTAAATCAGAACTATTAATTCTTCTATTGACAGCCGTATTAAGTATTCCCTCCAGCTTTTCTATAGTTTCGTGGTAAGACAGCTTATTCTTTGTTGAGAAGCTGGTTTCTATATCAAACCATTTAATTTTTGTTTGTGCTAAAGTAGCAACGTTAATTTTTAAATAATTCCCATTTTCTAGTTCAGTTATTCCATAATAGGGAGTAGATTTTCTATGATGATACCCCAGATAGAGATATGCTGATAATGCAGAGGCATTGATCTGAGCATTAAAAATCTGTTGAAGTATAGACAACTCAGAAGAAAAACCTATTTTTTCTGCTTGTTGGTAAATATAAAGTGGCTTTTTACCTGCCCGGTCTCTGGCTAAGAAAAGCTCTTCGCTATGTGAGTCGTACAATGCAAATGCAAACATGCCATCTAATTTTTGCAGCATTTCAATACCTAACTTTTCGTATAGCATTAAAAGCGTTAAAGTATCAGAATTAGATAAGGCATGTAAACCATAGGTTTCTCTTAATTCTAAATGATTGTAAATTTCTCCGTTAAACACTATGCTTATGCCGTTATAACTCATAGGTTGCCTGCCCGTAGCGTTTAAATCCTGAATAGCTAAACGGGTGTGTAGTAATTCTACTTTTCCGATTGATTCAAAACCTTTCTCATTGGGTCCTCTGTGAGCTAAACTTCTAAATATCAACTCAGACTGCTTTTGAACAGAGCAATTAATAGTTCCAAATATTCCGCACATAGGTGTATTGGTTAAATAAGTGAGTGTTTAGTAAGATATTCTGACAAAGATTCCTGGCTAATAACTTGTAACCAATTGTCCATCACCTCGTCATGAGAAAAATCTTCTTTGATGTAAGATCTTCCGTTTAAACCCAACTCTTTCCGGACATTAGCATCTAAAACCATCATCTGAGACATTTTATTAGCTAAATCTTGCTCATCCTCTCTGTTTGATAGAAAACCGCAGTGGGCTAAATTCAATACTTCCCGGTTACAATCTATATCAGTAACAACTACGGGTTTTGCACAGGCCATAGCTTCTAATAAAGCATTAGGCATTCCCTCAGAAAAAGACGACAATACAAAAGCATCAGCAGCGTCCAGATAACTGGTAGCATTTTGCTGAAAACCTAAAATTTTTACATGCTCTGCAATGTCTAAATCTTTAATTGTTTGGTGAGGATTGTCTGCCGCTGTATATTCGCCAATTATATTTATCTCGAAATTTTGGCCTTTTAATTTTTGTATAGCCTTAAAAAGTGTGGTATAATCTTTATTCCATCTAAAATGTGCAATACATAACCATACAAATTTATCTACAGGAAAAGCTTTATCTACAGGATTTCTTAACTGAGGGATGTGAATGCTGTTATGAATTACCACTCCGTTTGGCTTAACAATTCCCTTACTTTCAAAACTTATTTTAGATGCATTTGCGTTATAAACCACTAAATCATCTAAGCCAAAGGTTAGTTTAAACGGAATATACCACTTGCTTGGGATTACTGCTATACGTATACTTGAAATAAGCCTAAACTTTAAAAATTTCTTTAAAACACGAGCGAATATTATAGAAATGAACATAAAAGCGACAACCACATTGGGCTTAAAATCTCTTATTTCATCATAAAACTGCTTGATGTTAGAAATAATCGAAAAAGGATTCCAGCTTTTTAAATAAACTATATTTATACCTTCTTTTTCAAAATCTATATCAAATTCATTTATAGGTTTAAGCGACATTATGAGAATCTGGTAATTTCTAGATTTTAGAAAGAATGCCAGCTTTACAAGCTGAGTTTCTGCCCCACCTTTACACATTGCAGAAGTGATTAATACTATTCTTTGAGCCATTTAAATAGGTATTAACAGTAAAAAACTAAAGCGATACTGTGTATTTTCCGGAAAAACTATGCTGCTGAAGATGTTTTTTTTGCCATTGCGAAAGCACCAGTAATTTCCATATCTGCGGGTAACGATTCCACTTACCAGTCATGTGTTCTTGTATTATTTCCTGAGTACGGGCAACATTAAGCCCTGGAATTTTTTCTAATTCTGTTTTAGACAAATTGTCCATCACATATTCTTTTAATTCTGTTCTAAACCATTCTTTAAACGGCATTGTAAAGCCAGATTTTGGTCTGTTAAATAAATGCGATGGCAAATAATCGTACAACACATCTTTTAAAATTCTCTTTTGGTTGTTTGAGACATATTTAAATTCTGTGGGTATACTTCTGGAAAACTCTATAACTCTATAATCCATCAGCGGAGCCCTGGATTCTAAAGAGAAAGCCATAGAAGCCCTATCAACTTTGGTATTTATGTTTCCGTTTAAATAGGTTTTAATATCAAAATCAGATACCTGCTCTAATAAAGATTTATATTTTCTGTGAAAAACATGCGAATGGCTGTTAAGCAGGCCGTCATCGGCACTGGCAATCCATGAATTTTCCAGGCCGCCAAACATTTTAATATAGAGGCTATCTATTTCTTTAACAGAAATCCCTAAGGCTATAAGCTTGTGCACATAATTTGGCGACTGCTTAATGAGTTTGCCAAAAGCTTGCCTGAAAGGCAGCGGAAGTTTAAACAGATTGTTAACCATGTTTATCCATTTATACCGGGTATAACCTATAAAAGCTTCGTCTCCACCGTCTCCACTTAAAGCTACGGTTACATGTTTACGTGTGTGCTTACTAAGTAACATCGTTGGAATAGCGCTGGGGTCGGCAAAAGGTTCGTCGTAAAAAGTTGCAAAATCGTTTATCAGCTGCATTCCTTCTGCATAATTACATTCTATTGTATGATGTTCTGTATTTAGATAGGATGCTACTTCTTTAGCATATTGGCTTTCATCAAAACCTTTCTCGTTAAATTTGATAGAAAAAGTTTTAACATGATTTATTTTATCTGCGGCAATAGCGGCTATCAAAGAAGAATCTATACCGCCAGACAAAAACACGCCCAGGGGAACATCTGCATTTAGTCTGATATCAACAGAATTATTGAGTAATTTTTTAAGCTCATCTTTGGCTTCAAAATAGCTCCCGCTAAAAATATTGCTACGTTGATAATCTAAATCCCAATATTTTTTTATCCATAACAAGCCTGATCTCAAATGATAGGTAAAAGAACTGCCTGCCGGCAATTGCTTTATTTCTTTCCAGATAGAACGTGGTTCTGGCACATAGCCCCAGATAAGATAATCGCTTATACTTTGTTGATCTAACGTTAAATTTCTACCTATTTTTATTACGGAAGGCTGGCTGGCAAACTCAAACTCAGTATCATTATGGTAATAATAAAGTGGTTTCTTGCCCAAACGGTCTCTGGCTCCAAAAAGTGTGTTTTTTACGCTATCATAAATAACGATAGAAAACATCCCATTAAAATGGTTTATACAAGACTCGCCAAAGGCTAAAAATGCAGCGCAAATAACTTCGGTATCAGATGTGGTTCTAAAACGGAAACCTTTTTTTTCTAACTGGCTTCTTAATTCTTCATAATTGTATATTTCGCCGTTAAATACAATTTTAAGATGAGCGTATTCAAAAGGTTGATTAGACCGACTATCTAAATCTAAAATTGCCAGACGATTATGCCCAAGTGTAATCTCTGGAGTTTGTACAAAACCAGAAAAATCTGGTCCGCGAAACTTCATCACACTTAATTTCTCGCAAATTACATTATAATCGTATTTAACAGTAGAGCCGTATATACCACACATAGCAATAAACTTTAAAGGTGAATATGAAATGATTAGAGATTTACTAACAACGCTTCGTACTTTTTGACTATTTTTTCTATGCCAAATCGCACATTTACATCGGCTTTAATAGCCTGATGATTCCATTTTCTGTAGAATGATTTTTTTATTTTATTCTCAAACCCTGCTAAGTCGTTCTGCGCTATTACGTAACCGTTAAATCCAGTCCTGATAATATCTGTGATGCCACTAACATTGAAAGCAACAACAGGAACTCCAATGGCCAAAGATTCTAACACTACATTTGGAAACCCCTCTGTTAGAGAAGGTAAAACCATTAAAGCATGGTCGGCTATTAACTCATTTACATTAGCAACCAACCCAACTAACTTTACTCTATCAGACAAGTGTAAACGATTTATTTCATCGATGATTTTTTCCTTTAAAGGCCCTTCCCCTGCTATTGTTAAAGTATATTCGGCAGGTAGATTATGCATTACTTTCAGCAATCTTAAAATTCCTTTTTCTATTGCTAAGCGGGCAACAATAATGAGTTTTTTCTGCGGTCTATCTTCTGTATTTATGGTGATGGGAGTAGATAATACCGGATTATGGATGATAACTAATTTATTTTTTGGGATACCATAATGGCTATATAAAGACTGTTGTATTTCTGAAGACTGACAAACTGCAAAATGAAATCTTTTGTAGGTTGCAGGAACAAAAAGATCCCAAAAACGCTCTTTTACCCCCCCTAACTTCGTCATTATGTTCATCACATTAGACTCGCGACCTATTAACAGGGGAATTTTCACGAATATAGACACATAAGAAAGCAAAGTATTAATATGCCCTCCTGTGGTTAAAACCGCAAACGGTTTCTCTTTCTTAATAAGCTTACAAAGTTTAAAAAATGACCTTGACGCTCTGATAGAATTTAAATGAACAATATGAACGTGATCTATTTTTGTTGAAAAAAAAGAATTTCTAGAATCCAACAGCACCAAACTTACATCATAAAGAGATTTGTCTACATACTGAGATAGTAGCCAAAAAACTCTTTCGGAGCCGCCCGCACCTAAATGACTTAAAACAAAAAACACTTTCTTTTTCATTTTGGACACTATTTAAAAAAATTCAAACTCATCATATAATAGCAGAACAGCTTAAAATTCATCTTAAGATATTCTGCATAGTTTAAGCTTTTTAAATCTGGGCCAAACTCTTTCAGATAGAAAGCATAGCCATCTCTCATTTTAGTTGCATTTTTTATTCCGTTGAACCGGTTAGATAATCGGTCTCCTCCTTCTTCATCATATAAACGGATGGGCTCATTATCAAAATAGATTTGGTATCCCTGTTTTGCCAAACCTATCCAGGTTATACTCTCGTAACCTCTTAAATTATGCAATAAATTTCTTTGTAATACTGATGTTTTACCAATAGGCAAATACTCGCCTACAGCTGTGGTTAACAAATCGCGATAAGTTTTAGTACCTTTAAAATTAAGGTCGTACATTAATTTGTTGCTGTTTAGTACCTGGGTACCACAAAAAAACATATCGCTATTATGCTGCGAAACCAGATTTTGCAAATGCATAAGTCCGTTTTTCACCAGCAAATCATCAGAATCTAACAAAACCACATACCTATTTTTTGCATTTAAAATTCCAGTGTTTTTTGCGGCAGCTACACCTAAATTTCTGGGGTGTTTTACTAGAGTTATTTGCTTATTGTTTATATATGGTTGTAATATGTTCTCTGTATTATCGGTAGACCCATCATCAACTACCACAATTTCTGATAAATTATGCCAACCAGGTTGATGAATTACGCTATCTATAGCTCTGACAACCTTTAACGAACGATTATAGGTCGGGATTACAAATGAAAAAAGCATAATAAGTAGGATTTAAGATAAATCAGCTTCCTGTTCAGCTTCTTCTATATGCTCGCTCTTCTTAATCTTATCTAAATGAAGAATAGCAAAATAAAGAAAAAGGGTTGGCCCATCGGCACTGATTAACCATGCATTATGAGACAGTGCATTAATAGAAATACCCAAAAAAGAAAAGCAGAGGCATATTAGTAGCGCATTCTCTTTATATCTTATTTCTTTTACGGCGTAATAGCCAATTTTAACAATGCTACTAAAGATAAGTATCAACAATCCTAACCCTAAAAAGGGCCCCAAATAGGTAATAAACATCATATAAGCGTTATGAGAAGTAATCCCGTGGTAGAATACAGGATTTCTATATATCACATCTCCCCAATTTTTACCGTAAAAAACCAGTCCCAAAGGATAGTCTGCATATATATTTAAATTTTCAGTTATTAATACTTTACGATTATTTTCTGGTTCATTAGTCATGTTTTTAGTTAAAATGTTATTATGACTATCAATATGTTGTTTTAACACAAATTCAAAAAAAGACAAAGAGGCAATGATAGCCAGACTGATAATAAAAACAGCTTTTACACGATAGTACACCAATAAAAAGAGACCAACAGAGCAGATAAATGTAATAAAGACAGAGCGCTGCATTCCTAAATAAATAAAAATCAGACAGATTAAGAAAGCGCCAAGAACCAATAGCAATCTTCTATAAAATAAGAAAGTGTAGATTAAAACAAAAGGTGCCAAAGCAGCTAATTGATAACCATAGGTGAACTGATATATGGCAATTCCAGATGGGCTTTGCTTAACTTGTTCATCCATTATTAATTCTCTAAGCGTATTCATTTGAGGATAAAAATGGTTGAGAACCATAACGATAGATGAGAATGCAAGCAAACTATAAAATATAAAAATAGAAACATTAAAGCGCCTGGCATTATGCCCAATAAAATAATGGAAATACAGCACACACGCTATTACGGTTATCACACTTGCTGCAAAATATTTAAATTCTTCTAGCCCAATAATGTAATAAGAAAACATAGCAATTATAATTACCCATAATTCTTTCTTATAATAGAATTTCCTGTACGGATCTTTAAATAAAATGATCAGCGGAAAGCTAAAAATTATAGGCGCCGGAATTCTAAATGTTTCTGTCATAAAAACTCCAAAGGAGAGTGTATACAGATACAATACCATGAATAATATTACAAATATTCTCATAACTTAAAGGTTTATAAGTTTTATATTATTGCTGATTTAAGAGATAGATTTTAATATATTCTGAACACAATCATCAGCATTATCTAATATGTTTTTATAGTGTTCTTGCCCGTTCTTAGCAATTTGCTGGTAATAGGAAAAGTTGCTAATTAATTGATCTAGTTTTTCCTGAAGATCTACTAAACTCCATGTAACGGGTATATAAGTTTCATTAGGTATATACGTATCTGGATAGGTAACCAGGTGGTCCATACTTGGCTTTATCAATAAGGCTCCGGCAATAAAAGTTTCAAAGTCACGGTAACATATTTCTCCCCAGCCATAGGGGCTTATACTTAATTTAGAGCTTCTTAATTCTTTCCAATACCTGCTTTTATGAACAGATGGCCCGGATGCTATATTTCCGTTAAAATTTCTCAACAGTTTTAGTACTGCATTTCTTTGTTCGGAAATTTTATAAACACCCGTATTTTCTTTATGTATGGTACCTCTAAAAGTTAAGTCTAACTGCCTTTTAGTTTGCACTTTGGTATATTTAAGCGGATAAAACTTATAAGGTAAATAATTACTTAACCGGCTTAGTTTATAGCCAAAGTATCGGTAATCATTTAAACCAATATTCCATCCTACTTTTAGCTTATGCAACTGGTTTACAGGACACGGATTAAATGAATATACTGCTGGCGAATTTCTTTCGGAATTTAACCATATTCTCAAATCATTTTCTAAACGAGGTTTGAGATAGTAATTGGTATCTTTTAACAATTGCTTCTTTAAGAATACATCAACATAGGGAATTAAAGAAAAATCACTGGAACCGGTAGAGTCCGCAGCATCAAACCAAATAAGTTTACCCACGTTTTGCTTTAGTTTAGAAAGGTAATCTATTAAATACTGCTCATCCATGCGGGCACCGTTATTAATATTCTTGCCCATATCAAAATATCTGGAGTGAATAATCAGACAATCTGCTTCTTGAAAGTCTTTCCCTAAATGATCCAGATGACAGCTTACTTTAAAACCATGCTCTTTAAACTTTTTTTTCCATTTATAAAATGGATGCGTTTCTGAATAAAAGCGCTGCTGTGGCCAGTCTAATATTTTAAGTGTTTTCATTAAAAAGAAGGCTAAATTATTTGATGAAAATAGACTTTATGGTAAGCAGAATTATCTTCACATCTATCCACAAATTATGATGGTCTATATATCTCAAATTGTAAGAAATTTTATCGGGGATAATATAATTGATATAGTAATTTTCTGGATTTTCTGCATTAGCCAGAAGCTGTCCTTCATTTATAAATTTTATAGAAGCCCAATCTGTTAAACCGGGCTTAACCGTTAATACTCTTTGCTGTATTTTAGTATAGAGTTCTACATATTTACAAACTTCGGGTCTTGGCCCTACAAAGCTCATATCGCCTTTCAGAATATTAATTAGCTGAGGCAATTCGTCTAACTTATATTTTCTTAACCAATACCCACTTTTAGTTATCCTATTATCGTGGTCTCCAATAGTTAACAAACTATTATTGCCCGCTCTCTCTACCATAGTTCTGAATTTTAAAAGTTCAAAATTCACTTTGTTACGGCCTACACGGGTTTGTTTATAAAATATACTTCCTTTAGAATCCAGTGCAATAACTATAGCTATAATAGCAAGTATTGGTAAGATCAAAATCAATCCTATAAAAGAAAAGATTACATCGAATATTCTTTTGACAACCATAACATCATTAAATAACTACTGCCACCAATTGAGCTCTATAAACTGCTCTTTTCACGCCCTCTACAACGTTTTCTATAATATACTCAACCTCTTCATCTGACAGTTGAGGATAAATAGGGAGAGAAATTTCGCAGGAATATTGCTTAAAGCTATTAGGGTAATCTTCTATAATGTAGCCTATACTTTTAAAATAAGAAAGCATAGGCATTGGTATAAAATGTACATTAACATGGATACCTTGTGCTACTAAAAAGTCTATAATTTGATCTCTTTGCAGCTCTGTTATATTTTTAATTCTTAACGGAAATAAATGATAAGAAGACTCTCTGTTTTTATCTTTTAATACCGGAGGTATAAACCAGTCGTACATTTTAAATCTCTTGCAATATGTATTTGCGATTAACTTTCTACGACAAATTAATTCGCTTTTATAGCGCCTGATCTGAGCCAATCCAATAGCTGCACATATATCAGGCATATTAATTTTAAAGCCTTTTGAGACTATATCATAACGCCAACTAGCCCCATTAGCTTTTGTAAACGCATCTTTAGTTTGCCCGTTAAGTGAATACATTTTTAAAAAACTATATTCTGCATTATTATCAAAAACTTCTGGCAAATTAAGACAGATACACCCGCCTTCTGCTGTAGTAATATTTTTTACAGCATGAAAAGAAAAAATTGTAATATCGGCTTTTCTGGCAGATGGAATACCGTTATACTCAGCGCCAATAGAATGTGCAGCGTCAGCAATTAATAAGATTCTTCCTAGCAGAAACTGTTTACTGGTTTCTGGCTGAAACAATTGCCTTATATACGGGTCTTTAATTAAGGCGTTTATGGCATCGTATTTACAAGGTAATCCTGCAATATCTACTGCTAAAATAGCTTTTGTTCTAGAAGTAATTGCGGCCTTAATTTTTGAGGGGCTAATGGTGAAATCATCTAAAATGTCTACCATTATTGGTCTTGCACCACAATGCAGTACACTTAAAGCGGTTGCACAATAGGTATAAGCCGGAACAATAACTTCATCGCCTTCTTTTATTCCAAACCATTTCATCATCATTATGGCTGCAGATGTCCAAGAATTAACACAAATTGCTGATTTAGAACCTGTAAGCTCCAGCACTTCTTGCTCTAAGGCTTTTACCTTTGGGCCAGAAGTAATCCATTTCGCTTTTAAAGTATCTAATACCTGATCTATCACCGATTGATCAATGTAGGGTGGTGAAAATGGAATGTTCATAATGATATGTTTTAAGAAGAGAATTATTAGCTTGCGAGAATGTAAGCTATGTACTGAGTTTATTTAAGAATAGCTTCCCACTGGGAGGTAATGCTATCTAAGCTATTGGTCTTATTAATAAACTTAGCATTTTTGGTTAGTTTGGCTTTTAATACAGCATTGGTATGCAGCAACTTAATGGCAGCGGATAACTCGCACATATTTTCATCTGCCACCAGCAAACCATTATGTTGGTGTTTAATTATTTCTGAAGGGCCATATTCACAATCCATGGCTATACATGCACACCCCATACTCATGGCTTCTATTAATGCATTTGGATATCCCTCATTTCTTGATGATAATACAAAAAACTGCGCCTGAGCGTAATAATCATGAATGTTTTTCTTGAATCCCAACAGCTTTACCCTTTCCTGGAGGTTTAAGCTTATAATTTGCCTGGTCAGAGTTTCTTTCTCCGGCCCTTCTCCAACAATTAAGAGTTGAATTTCGCTGGGTAAATCAGCTTTTTTAAATGCAGTAATTAATATATCAAAACCTTTTTCATAAGACAGGCGTCCAACAGCTAAAATAAATTTGTTATCGTTAACACTTTTTATAGCTGGCGGTCTGGCTTCATTATTAATAGGATTATGAATTACGTGGTAGTTTTTAAGCTGGTTAAAATTTAAATTTTTTCTTAAGCATTCTTCTATACCTCTAGACGGAATAACTACTGCCTTAGCCCGGCTATAAATTAAACCAGAGAATAATTGAAGTAATTTGTTATACCTGTTTATGGTATAATCTGGCGTTGTTCTTTCTGATACAATATAATTTGCTCTGGTAAAAAAACTACTTATCCCCGTCCACAGGTTAGCAGTTGTCATAAAAGAAATAATATAGTCTGGCCGTTTATTAAACATTAAATAATTCAGCTTTATAAATAACCTAACTGCATAATATATTCTTAGAAAAAAGCTTTCTCCTTTTCTTTCCTGTAAATAGACAATTTCTAAATTATCCGGAAGCGGATATACTGGCTTAGCAAAATTAAGACATACAATAGATACCTTATATTGAAGTTCATGCAGGCGTTTAGCTAATATACTTACAACCCTTTCTGCTCCTCCCCCTTGTAGCGAATTAATAACAAAGAATATCTTCTTATTCATGGGGTTATATTATATAGATTTCAAAAATGCAAACTGTTAAACCAAGGTTTTAATGGTTTTCATTGCATTGTGGATATTTAAATTTCTGATATCAAACAACAGGTATTGTCTAAGGTAAATCATCAATAGTTTTCTTTTGTGGTATGCAGAATAATTGAAGTTGTTAATCAATATATTAAAATCGCTAACCATTTTATTCTTTCTCACTTTGGCGTCTATTAAACTCCATACTCCATTTTTATGCAGCCTGTAAACTCCCATTATTTCGGGCATAACGTAAATTTTACCGCGAGAATGCGCTATAGTGTATAATTTAAAAAAGGTATCAGTGCCATGTGTATGATAAAGCCAGGATTGCCGACTAATTTGTTTTACCAAATAATTGTTCTTATGCATAACAGAGCAAACTCTGGTTTCTTCCCTTTTTCCTAATAAAACATCCTCATATGTAAACTCTAATGCTGCTGGCGATGGGTTTTGATAAACCAATTCTCCTGCTTCATTAATTACCCGCGTGTAATGGCAACAGATAGCGCAATCTTTATGGCTTTCCATAAAATCCACCTGCTTTTGCAGCTTAAAAGGGTCGGTCCAGTAATCATCTCCGTCGCAAAGAGCTATATATTTCCCCTTTGCTGCATTTAATATTCTAATCTGATTTTTGATAGCACCAACATTTTGGGTATGTGTTACCAAACGGAGGATATCTGGATATTTACGCATATATTCTTCTACAATTTCCCTAGTATTATCTGTAGAGCAATCTTCTCCAATTATAATTTCGAATTTGAACTTTGTTTTTTGCATTAAAAACCCGTCTAGAGCTTCTGCTATGAACTTTTCGTGATTATAAGTAATGCAACAAACACTAACTACGACATCTGTAAAACTCATGATAATATGGTTTAGAGATAAAGACCTTTATATACCTTCATTAACGACTTTCAACATTTCTGCAATGTTTTGCTCTATTTCAGCCGGAACTTCCAGACTATAATTCTGTACCCTCAAAATAACCCGAGTAATTAAATCTAAATCTGCAAAAGTAAGCGTATGATATAGCGGTAAACACATTACCCTATCTGCTATAGAATCACATACAGGTAACTCTACTTTGTTTACATAAGGTAAAGATGCCAATGACGGATAAAAATATCTGCGACAATAAATCTTTTCACCCTCTAAAGTAGACAAGCATTTTTGCATCAGTTCTCCACAGTCAAAAACCACTGGGAAATAGGCATAATTAGATTCTGCTACCAGCGAGTGTTTAGGGAAGCTGGCTTTTAAGTTTTTGAGCTTATTTAAATAATATTTATACAGTTGTTTTCTTCTATCAAGAATATCATCAACATATTTAAGGTTACACAAACCCATAGCTGCATGAAACTCGCAGTTTTTACCGTTAATGCCCAGCTCTGCATAATCTTCTGGCCCATTATGGCCAAAGTTTCTCATGAAGGCCATTTTTTTCAGTAAATCTGGGTCTTTTGTAAATACAGCTCCACCTTCTATGCTATGAAAAAGCTTCGTTGCATGGAAACTGGTGGTACTTATATCGCCATACTCAAATACCGATTTATTTTTATACTTACTGCCAAAACAATGTGCTGCATCATAAATAACTTTTAGATTGTATTTATCTGCTATTGCCTGTATTGCATCTATATCGCATGGATTACCATATACATGGGTAGCCAGAATAGCCGAAGTGTTAGGCGTTATTACGGCCTCTATTTTTGTAGGGTCTATGTTAAAAGTTTGCGGATCTATATCTGCATAGACTGGTTTACAACCTTCCCAAACTATGCTGCTTGTGGTAGCTACAAAAGAAAATGGCGTGGTAATAATTTCTCCTTTTAGCTCTAATGCCCTTATAGCAATTTGCAATGCCACTGTACCATTAGCAACGTACAACAAGTGCTGAACATTTAAATACTGTTTGAGTTTTAACTCGAACTCATTTACTAAAGGACCATTATTTGTAAGCCATTGACGCTCCCAAATACTTTTTACATAGTCGTCATATTCTTCAGCTTTAGGTAAAAAGGGTTTTGTTACTGGTATCATCGTTTTAAGATTAAATGTTTAAAATCATACACTGCATTAAACTGCATCAGGTAGCTTAAACCCAGGTATGCAGTAAAGAAAAAGATGGTATTATTTAATAATCTTGCTAAGTCAGAAAGGCGGAATGTAGTAGTCAAAAAAGCATCTAAGAAGAAGCATAGCAACCCTGTAAAAGATGCGAGAAATAACGTAGGAAGAACATCTGTTAATTGTTCTCTGACTGAATAATTGATAAGTTTTTTGCTATAAATAGAATTGATATAACATGCTAAAACACTAAAGAAGAGCTGGAAATAAAGGAGACCATAAATTCCAAAAGGGATGACTACCAAAATACCTGCTACACAGAGAACTTTTTTTACAAATTCTAACTTCAAAAAAAGATCACTCCGGCCTTTTACTTTTAAAATATTAAGATTATAGACATGCAAAGGGTAAAAAACACCGGAAAGACATAATATTTGAAAGTAGGGAACAGCTGGTAACCACTTTTCTGTTAATAAAAATCTTATAAGAGGCTCTGCAATTACTACCGATAAGATCATGATAGCAGCATTCCAAAATATTACTTGCTGCATTAGTTTTTTATAGACTGTTTTTAGCTTGTTATCATCATTAGAAATACTGGCAAACATTGGATAAGTAACTTTATTTATGGCTACTGTAATATTTCCGCTTGGTAACTGGCTTAAAGAATCTGCCCTGGAATAATATCCAAGTTGCGTTGCCGAGTAGTTTTTTCCAATTATCAGAATATATATATTCTTGTAAATGATATCCAGCAGGCCAGATAATGTCATTTTATAACCAAAAAAGAAATGCTTTTTAAAACTTAACTTATCAAAAACTAATGCGGGGCGCCATTTAGACTTAAACCAATGTAAAGCGGTAATGATAAAAGACTGTAAAATATTCATCCAAACCAGGCTCCATACGCCAAAACCCTTTAATGCAAGCACAATAGCAATTAAGCCGCTTATTAAAACTGCGGGGATTTGGATAAAGGTTTGAACGCGAAAGTTCATGACCTTTACCAATCTGGCATTTTGTATCTCGTAAAATGCATTTAGAATAAAAACAATGGCATAAACCCTGATTATTTTTGTTAAAACTTCTTGATTATAAAACTGAGCGATATAGGGGGATGCAAAGTATATCAGCAAATAAAAAACTACGCTACCGCCGAGGTTAAAAAAAAACACCGTTGAATAATCTTTTTGAGTTGCTAAGCGTGTACGTATTAAGGAAGATGAAAGACCACTATCAACCAATAAACCTCCAATGGCTATAAAAACAGAAAGCATGGCTATTAATCCGAATTCTGCGGGAGCTAATATTCTTGCTAAAATTATTGTAATAAAAAAGCTTCCAATTTGAACTCCAAACTGCTGAAAAAATGTCCAGCCCAAACCATTTAAAGTTTTTGCCCTTAAACTCATTTTATATTGGTTATAGATTTTGGTTGGTTTTAAACCCTGCTACTGGCGCTATTGAAGTTTAATAGCTACTCTATTTTTGAAAAGCACTTACTCCCTTTTTAGCAACAGGTTCTGACAGGTTTTTTTTAGATATTTGTTGCCTATGCCGCCCTCCTCTTAAGTATTTTAAAATTGGTTTTTCAATATATCTGGTTACCGCCCAAGCCAATATTATTAACAGGCATATTGTTATGATGATAACAATATATTCTTGAATGTTATAAGATTCCAGAGTATTCATGATGTAGGAACCAATATTCTGATGTAACAGGTATAAGGGATAAGATATATATCCTAAAAACATGAGAGGTTTACAGCTAACAACTTTTAACTTATCATAAATAAAAAGATAAAACAGCGTAAATATTACTAGAAAAACATAAAGGCTTCCTACAGATTGATGTGTCCAGTATCCTATTAACAAGCAAGTGCAAATCATTAAATGTTCAATCCAGTTTCCCTTATCAAACTTTAACTTGTAAAATAACATCCCTGCTAAGAAAAACATACCATATTCTAAATTAAGGAAATAAGCCCCAAACGGAAGCAAATCCAGCTTGTTGAGTATCATTAAAGTAAACCATAAAATAGCAATTGTGCGCACTCTTGATAACCAGCCAATAGCATAAAAAAAGCCTATAAATACGTAGAAGAATAATTCTGGCAATAAAGACCAATAAACTCCGTCTATACTATACACTTTAAATATTTCCTGTATCATCGTAAAGTTTACTAATACCTGGTAAATGGTATAACTTTCGAATTTTGAAGGCTGAAAAATACTGGTTGCTGCCAGAGTTATCAAAATGCAAATCCAGTAGGTGGGATATAATCTCAGAAATCTTTTAGAAGCAAATTCGTTAATACTTTCTACTTTATGCAAAGTCATGAAAATAACAAAACCGCTGATGACGAAAAACAACTCTACACCATATTTTCCATAATGCCAATCGTATTTAGCCGGATAACTATGATCATAAATTTCTCTAAACCTTGCTGTATAATGGTAAAGCACTACGTTTAGAGCTGCAAAGCCTCTTAAATTATCCAGTTCTTTTAAGCGTATCATTTCAACAGGTTTTACGCATGCTGATTACTGATTAACAACAAATTATCGGCAGAGATTCTGGAAACCAAAACACTATCTAAATTATCAAAAACCATTAAAACGGTTTTGCCATTAATTTTAAGAATTTTTCCTTCCTGGTTACACAGAAGACCTTGTTTAACTTTAACACGATCGCCAGCATTTAGCTGATTAGTCCCTAAAATTTCTGCGTCTGGGTTGTTGGCTAAGATTTCTTTTAAGTTCTCCATATCAACATCTCTAATAACGGCAGGCTTACCTAAAAAATAAACAAAGTTGATTACACCATGGGTTTGCCTCACTTTCTGTTCTTCTTTTAGGTTTACATTAACAAACACATAAGATGTAAACAATGGAATCTCTACAGTTTTCCACCTGTCTGCCCATTTATTCTGAACTACTCTCAAAGGGCAAAAAGAATTAATTCCTTGTTGTTTTAAAGTAATATCTACTTTCTTTTCCCATTTTGGTCTTGTATAGATAACTAACCATTTTTTTGTTAAAAAAGAATTTCTTAAGGTATTTTCCATATGCTTATTATATTTATCAATCTGCCTTATAGGCTAGACACAGCTTCGCCAACCCACTTACATGGCCATTTTTTCAAGAAAAAAAATGTTTGGTTTAAATTGGCTTCTTCAGCCCCTCGTCTCTATTCAATCGGCACTTTTACTCACAGATCTCACACTACAGAACTCTCTTGTTTCCCCAAGAAGAGAAAAGCATCCTCACGGTTTATTTGATATAATTTTCCAAGTATTTTGGCTACATAACACCTACTGCGTGTCAGCGTAGGAGTATCCTGCGCCATATCCGTAAGATTTCATGTTCTCTTTTTTCGCATCGTTAAATACAATCATCAGATTTTTCAGCTTATTGTTTTCACATATATCTTCTAAAACGCCCAGTTGTACTTTTTTAGTAAAGTTATATCTGATGATATAGATACTTGCATCTATATAAGGTGCCAGATTAAAAGCATCTGCAACCTGTCCTACCGGAGATGTATCAACTATAATATAGTCGAATTTCTCTCGCAAAATTGCAAACAGTAAATCTATTTTCTCAGACATTAACAGCTCTGATGGATCGTCTGGTAATTTGCCACAACCCAGTACGAAAAGATTTGGAGATTCGCTAGAAGGTTTAATAAGCTGGTTTAAATCTAAGCTATCATCGCTTAAATAATCTGAAAGACCTTTCTCGTATCCAATTTTTATTCCCCTCAATAAATCCGGTTTGCGTAAATCAAATTCCACAATAATTACTTTCTTCTGGATCATGGCCAAAGTAATTCCCAAATTAATTGTAAAGAATGTTTTGCCTTCGCCTTTCATTCCAGACGTTATCAACAGCACTTGACTTCGCGAATTATTGCTGTGATATCCTAAATTAGAACGTATATATCTAAATAGCTCTGATATTGTGGTGCGGCTTCCTTTTCCCATAACCACTATATTTTTATCTTGCTTATGACTTAGCTCACCTAATATCTTAGCATCTCCTCTTAACTGTACATCTGTAACATCCTGTACCTTATTATTCAATTTCTCTCTTCCGTAAAGGAATGATAACGGTAATATAAAGCCGGCAAATAATGCTCCCAGATAAATTAGAGTTGTTTTAGGCCTTGCTGGAGTAGAATTAAAAGCAGGTTTATCTACAATAAATGAAGTTGGCACTGTTGCTGATAAAGAAAGTGCAGTTTCTTCCCTTTTTTGTAATAAATATTGGTAAATTCCAGATTTAACACTTTGATCTCTGGTAAGCTCCAGCAAACCCCTTTCTACAACCGGAACATTTCTTACAATAGATTCGTATTGGTTAGATTTGCGCAATAAATTATTTCTTTCCAGCATTAAGCCTTCTTGTACGTTCTTAATATTTTCTATTAAACTTCCTCTTAAAGCAGCTAATTGTTCGTTAACATTCTCAATAAGCGGATTGCTTAATCTATTATTACGCAATAATCGCTGTCTTTCAATCACCATGTCATTATACCTATTAATTAGGTTGGCTAGCGTGTTATCTTTTATTCCTAATGTGCTTGGTACAATATCATACTCATTATTATTCCGCTCAAGATATTGCGCTAAAGATCTTACTATGTCTAGATTTATTTGAGAGGTAGCCAATTCCTGGTCGTAACTTCCTGATGTTCTTAAATGAATATCAGCATCAGCATTTAAACTGGTTATACGATTTGTTTGTTTGTAATTCTCTACCCCTCGCTCAACCACAGTAAGCTCTCCGTCTAATTCATCCAAACGTTGGTCTATAAAACGTATAGTATTTCTGGCTACAATGTTTTTATTTTCTACGTTTTTTTCGTTATAATTATCAATAAGTGTATTTAGAATATCTATCCCTCTTTGAGGATTAGTTTCCATCAAACTTAAAACAATTGTATTTGCATCTTTTACTATGGGCAGTACGGTTAATGCAGATAAACTATAATGCTCTGCCAATGCGTGTAAGTCTACAAACTTTAAGCTTACGGCAGGATAATTTGTTTCAAAGGCTGGTCCTTTTATCACTTCAATTGTATAACCTGGTCCACTTATAAGCTGATTAAAGCTATACACATCCTTTTTACCATTATGGTTCAGAACAAAGGAATCATTATTTTTAATAGTGATATTTAATTTTTGAGCGTATGCCTTATTCATTAAATCATGCACTATTACTTTAAAAGGTAAATCTGTGCCATATAAATCCTTGTTCTTAAACTCTCCTTCTAAAGTATATTTAGTTTCCAGAGATAAACTTTTTAAAGTTTGATAAATTAAATCTTTAGAACGCAGAACTTCCATCTCGTTATCTACCGTTCTTGCGCTATGAAACATTTCCAGGTCACTAAAAGCTGTACCTTTTAAAATTCCAGTTCCTTTAAAGTCGTTTTGAATTAATAAAGTACTGGTTACTTTGTAAACACGTTCGCTATTAGCTATATATAAATATGCTACACCTAAACATATTAAAATACTGATGATAAAAACATACCAATGTTTTAAATATTTTGTTAGCGAATCGCTAGAATCTTCTTTTACCAAAAAAGATTTTTTTTGCAGATTTGAGGCCATAATATTTGGTTTATAATAAAAAAATTATTTAGACAATAGTGCAGTAGAGAGAACAGCAACGGCTGATATTGTAGCTACTACAAGCGGCATTAAGCGGTTATTAGGGCTATATTCTAAAGACTTAGCTTTATCTGGCTCTACATAAATAACGTCGTTTTGTTTCAGATAGAAAAAAGGCGAATCAAGAATTTCTTTTTTATTAAGATTCATACGAGCCATGGTACGCTTACCTTCCACTTCTCTTATAACCAATACATTTTCCCTTTTCCCGTATGCAGTTAAATCGCCCGCCATTCCTAAAGCCTCCAAAAGATTTATCTGATTATTGGCTACATTTAAGGTAGATGGCTGATTAACTTCGCCTATAACGGTAATTCTAAAATTAAGGAATTGAATATTTACAATTGGGTTTCGTACGTATTTATTCAAAGTACTAACCAATCTTTGTTGTGCCTGCTCTATGGTTAAACCTTCTAAAGCAATATTCCCTGCCACAGGTAAGTTTATATTGCCATTCTTATCAACCCGATAACCTTCTTTTTCGAAATAGCCACTTTTATTAATGTTGTTAGAATTTATAGCAAACAACAAATTAGACTCGCTACTTAAAGTGTTAACTGTTACACTTAGCAAATCATTCATCTGAATTTTAGGCTCGCGATCTGCCGTTATTAGCTGGCTTTCTGTTTGCTTATCAGATAAATTACTAAAATACACCAAGTTTCTTCTTGGCGAACAAGACGAGCTTAATATAATTAAGCCAAACAAGTAAAAGATATACAAAGGTTTCATAAAATTTATTTTTAGTTAATCAATAAAACTTCCCTATGAGTAATTATGAAATAAATGTATACACTTCTGGTTATAATTAGCTGGCTTTAAGTTCGTTTGTGAATCATATTGTGAAAATTTTACATCACTTTTCACACTTGTGTACAAAACATTTTACATTAAAAAAACTCTTTTAAATTACTCCATTATTTAATGTTTAAATTTCTTACATTTAAATAGATAGATGTTATCATTAAAGATTACATCAAATTTTTAAATAACAGTAAAAAAAGAGCACCTAAAAATTAAACAACAATAATCCATAAAAAAAGCTTATACCGGTATATACTATGAAAACACCTGATAAAATAACTTTGGATAGTTTTTTAACTATTATATCGCTAGGGGTTATTTTTAGCACAGAAGAAGGAATAATAACAAAAACTAACCCATACGTAAACCAGGCATTTGGCTATACAGATTTACAGGGAATGCTCCTTACCAAAATTATACCCTCTTTCTTTGAGGAAATTAATATATGTGATTCTATTAATGGTAAAAAATCAAAAAGCAATATTCAGGTACCGGCATTAGCCAAAAATGGACATTTATTTTTAGTGGACGTTACCTTAGATTATTTCGAAGACAACCTTATTATCCTAATAAAGGTAATACCGACAGAAAAACAATTAGAAGAGCCCGCAAAAAAAATAGATGAAGAGAGTTTTACCTTTGCCCAACAAGAAGAAACACTTACCAAGCTAATATCAGTAACAAGAGAAAAAGACATCAAGCTAAAAAAAGCCAATATCTTTTTGAAGAATATATGGAATTATGCAGAAATCATCATTTTCGTGACTGATAATAGAGGAATCATAAAAATGTTTAACCCTAATGCGGAAGAAAAATTAGGTTATACCGCACAGGAACTTATAGACAACAAAAGCTCATTATTATTTTTTCTGCAACAAGAACTTCTGGAAAGAAAAAATAAATTAGCTATTGATTTTAACCAAGACATTACCGAGGAACTTTCTATTTTAACTTTACCTACTGATTTAGGTTTACCTAATGAATTTGAGGCTACATTGGTTAAAAAAGACCAAACAAGTTTTCCTGTTCTAATTACGCTTAATAAAATGGGACGGCTTAATACAGATTCTTCAATAGATGGTTATATTGGCATAGCAAGAGATATATCGGAGAAGAAGAAAGCAGAGATAGAACTAATTAATACTTTAGAGAGAGAAAAAGAATTAAGTGATCTTAGATTCCGCCTACTCTCTTTAGCTTCGCATGAATTTAAAACGCCCCTTAATGTAATTCTTTTTTCCACTTCAATAATTGCAAAATACAATAAAACAGAAGATCAGCCTAAAAGAGAAAAACACCTGCAACGCATCACTAATTGCGTAAAAAACCTAAATGATCTGTTAAACGATTTACTATCTATAAGCAAATTAGAAAAAGGGGAATTTCAAATCAAAAAAATACATTTTAAACCAAAAGAACATATTAAAGAAATTATAGAAGAAATAGGTGTTTTGTTAAAAAAAGGACAAAACATTACATACAAACATATTGGCACTAATTTAGTTTATTTAGATGCAAGCATACTTAAACACATTATAGTAAATTTGCTTACTAATGCTATTAAGTATTCGCCCGAGTTTTCTAAAATCTCTATTCAGAGCAAAAATACAGGAAACAGGTTTATATTCTGGATTAAAGACAATGGTTATGGTGTTTCAAAAGAAGAGCAAGTTAATCTTTTCAATCGTTTTACAAGAGGCTCAAATGTGAGCCATATTGAAGGTAGTGGTTTGGGGCTATTTATTATTAACAATTTTCTTGAGAATATGGATGGGGAGCTGGATTTTGACAGTAAACTAAATGTAGGAACAAAAGTGAAATTAACTTTAAAATTAGACGACGGGATATCAGGTCCTTCGCTTGATATTCCGGTTCTGACAAAAGCATTATAATACTCCAGACCAGAAATTTAAATTGACATAAAAACAAAATGAGTAATAATAACAATGAAATTGAGATAGCTACTTTTGGCGGAGGCTGTTTTTGGTGTACCGAGGTGATATTTAGCACTATAAAAGGCGTTATTGAAGTAAAACCGGGATACATGGGTGGGCATACAGAAAATCCATCTTACAAGGATGTGTGCACCGGAGAAACCGGACATGCAGAAGTAATACAAATAACTTTTGATAAAGATGTAGTTTCTTTTGAAGAATTAATGCTTATCTTTTTCAAAACACATGACCCAACAACTTTGAACAGACAGGGGAATGATATTGGCACCCAATACAGATCTGTGATTTTTTACCATTCTGATAGGCAGAAGCAGCAAGCAGAAGCTATGATTAAACAACTAACAGAAGAACAAATTTTTGATAGCGCAATTGTTACCGAGGTTAGCATGGCAAGTACTTTTTACGTAGCAGAAGATTACCACCATAATTATTACGTAAATAACCGGGCACAGCCTTATTGCATTTCTGTTATTGAGCCGAAGATTTTGAAATTTGCAGAGAAGTTTAAAGAAAAAATTAAACCAGAATTGTTAGGAGAATAAAGGCTCTAATTACTCACAGATAGCTCGGATTAAAACAATATTTTGTGCAAATCTTGTGCTATCTGTGAGCTTAATAAAAATCTTAAAACAACCCTAGCTGCCCTTTATCATCCATATCGATATCATCCGGATTGGTTATTTCTAAATCTATCTTTTTGGCTGGCTTTACTTCTGAAACGAATTTTGGCTTTTCTACTGTTTCTTCAGCTACTTCCGTTTCTTCTACTTCAGATTCTTCCAAGTTTATACTCTCAATAGCATCTTCGGTTTCTTCTGCAACAAGATCTTCTTCAATTTCTTCCGTTAATAAGCTTATCTTTTGGATATCATGCGGACTTAATCTATTTCCCTGAGCTTTGATGCCCTTAACGTCTATCAGCTCCGCTAAGTTAACTTCATATTCTTCAAAAATTTGCGTTTTACCTTTCAGCACCTCTAAATAAACCATAGGATTTGCTACCCCTGTGAGAATAATTAGTTTAGATCCTGATTCCTCATTGATAAAGCTATTTCGTTTACCAATACTAAGATCTTCAAATTTGAAGCGCTTGATATAATAGTTTTTAGTCTTTCCATCAACATGAACAGCAGAGAAAACTTTCTCTGGATTATATTTTTCAATCCTGATCATCTTATCGTCAAAATGGTTAGTCAAATCAAAAGAAGATAGCTCATAGCTTCCATCGTTAAAAACGCAAAGTATCTTATCTTCTGCCTGAAACTCACCTAAAAACTTACCATGCCCGTTCTCATTTAAGCGTTTTACCACATCGTCGTACCAAATTTTGCGCCCGGCCAAAGTAGATACACCTTTAGATTTAAGCGTAACTTTTTTAATGGCAAATTTACTTACGATATTCCCTTGCGAACCTCTTCCTTTAATGGCTATTTCGGTAAAATCTACATCAAAACTTAATTTGCGCAATTTAGACATAGGTTTTAAAGTGATGTTTACTACTTCTGCCTCTCCATTAGGATTAGCTGTAAAATACATTACCTTAGAACCTTTAGTTCCTTTGGTTAAATCGTATTCTTTGTCTCTAGTTACACCGCCTACTGCAAAACGTTTAATGTAAGATGTTCCGGATTTTCCATCACGATAAATCATGTTATAGATAGTTCTATCATCATTTTTCTTAAAAACACCTACGTGTAAAATCCCTTTCCCAACAAAAGTCTTATCCTGAACTTTGGTTACCACACAAATACCATCTTCCCTGAAAACAATGATATCGTCCAAATCAGAACAATCAAATAAATATTCATCTTTTCTAAGGCCCGTTCCCACAAAACCGTCTTCCCGATTTACGTAAAATTTAACGTTTGCCAGTGCAACCTGGCTGGCTTCTACTTTATCAAAAGCCCTGATTTCTGTTTTACGTTCTCTATCTTTGCCGTATTTCTGTTTCAGACGTAAAAAATAATCTATAGCAAAATCTGTAAGGTTACGCAGGTTTTTCTTAACCTGAGTGATTTCTTTTTCTAATGCCGCCATCTGCTCATCCGCTTTTTTAACATCAAAACGGGTAATGCTGCTCATAGGCTTGTCAATCAGTTTTTTAAAATCTTCTGGTAAAATCTCACGATAAAGACTTGACTTAAAGGGATCAAAAAGTTGGTGTAAAACGCCTACAACTTCTTCAAAATCTGAAGAGTTTTCATATTCAGGATTTTTATACATGCCTTCCTGAATGAAAATCTTTAACAAAGAGCTGAAGAATATTTTCTCTTGTAAATCATGGAGCTTTATTTCGAGTTCACGTTTTAACAGCGATTTGGTGTGGTTGGTGCTTTCGATAAGTATATCGTTTACACTCATAAACACCGGCTTATCGTTTTTAATTACGCAGGTATTGGGCGATATAGAAGTTTCGCAAGCGGTAAATGCGTATAAAGCATCTATGGTTACATCTGGGGAAATACCCGACGCTAGATGAATAACAATCTCAACGTTTTTTGCTGTATTGTCTTCTATCTTCTTGATTTTGATTTTCCCCTTATCGTTTGCTGCAATAATACTGTCTATCAATCCAGTTGTTGTGGTAGAAAACGGAACTTCTGTAATAACCAGTGTCTTTTTATCAAGCTCAGAAATTTTTGCCCTCACACGTATCTTGCCGCCTCTCTGTCCTTCGTTATATTGAGAAAAATCTGCCAATCCGCCAGTATAAAAATCTGGCAATATATTCGGACGATTTCCGCTTAGTACCTCAATAGAAGCATCTATCAATTCGTTAAAGTTATGCGGCATTACCTTGGTAGCCAAACCTACGGCAATACCTTCTGCACCCTGAGCAAGCAGTAAAGGAAATTTAACGGGCAAGGTAACGGGTTCTTTATTTCTTCCGTCATAAGATGCCTGCCATTCGGTAGTATCCGGATTGAAAACTACATCTAAAGCAAACTTAGATAAACGGCCTTCTATGTAACGAGGTGCCGCAGCAGAGTCCCCGGTTATAGGGTCTCCCCAGTTTCCCTGCGTGTCAATCAGTAAATCTTTTTGCCCAATTTGTACCATGGCGTCACCAATAGAAGCATCGCCATGCGGATGGTACTTCATGGTGTTTCCTATCACATTGGCTGCTTTATTGAATCTGCCGTCATCCATTTCTTTTAATGAATGCAAAATACGGCGCTGTACAGGTTTTAGTCCATCATTAATATGCGGAACTGCTCTGTCTAGTATTACATATGATGCATAATCTAAAAACCAATTTTCGTATAATCCGCTAATCGGGGTTACGTTATGCAATACTTCTTCTTCGTTTTCTTCTTCCATGTTTTTTAACCACAAAGAGCGCTAAGGGCGCTGAGTTTTTTTATGTGATACTCTATCTTCTGTAACCACAAAGAGCACTAAGTTACTCTTTAGGGTTACTGAGTATTTATAACTCGTTTAATTCCTTCTTTTAGAAGAACCGCATTAAAATTAATCAGTAATCCCAAATTACATTTTGTCAACTTTAAATAAGTTATAACTTGAGCCACATGTACATCATTTAAAACTTCTACTGAATTTGTTTCTATAATTAATTTGTCTTCTACAAGCAAATCCAACCTATAACCGCAATCTAACTTTACACCTTTGTATATTAATGGTAGCGGCTTTTCTTTTTCTACAAAAAGTCCGGCTTCTATTAATTCGTAATGCAGGCATTCTTTGTAAGCAGACTCTAAAAGTCCGGGACCAAGCTCTTTATGAACTTTTATGGCCACTCCAATTACTATGTTTGATAAGATATTTTCTCTATCCATAGTTTGTTCTGTTTAGACACAAAACGTACTAAACTGCTTCTACATCTCTTATTTCTATGCTAGAAGTACTTCTTTAAAGCCTCTTTGTGTACATAGCGTACTTTGTGGTGTATCAAACCGCTACCTCCAACTGCGCTTCTGCCTCTTCGGCTGCTTTTGCTGCGGCTATTACATCTGCTTCGTCTTTTTCTACTCTTAAATTATCAACAATATGTTTTTGTCTGTCTGGTGTATTTTTGCCCATGTAGTACTCTAACAGATTTTTGATTTTTACATCTGATGATAGAATAACCGGGTCTAAACGTATGTCTTCGCCAATAAAACCTTCAAACTCGTTGGGCGAAATTTCTCCCAAACCTTTAAATCTGGTGATCTCCGGTTTGTTCCCTAGCTTATTGATGGCTAAAATACGCTCTTCGTCGCTGTAACAATAAATAGTTTCTTTTTTATTGCGTACTCTAAACAATGGTGTTTGCAAGATATAAACGTGACCGGTTTTTACCAAATCAGGAAAAAACTGCAAGAAGAAAGTTAGCAGTAATAAGCGGATGTGCATACCGTCAACATCGGCATCTGTTGCAATAACGATATTATTGTAGCGCAATCCATCTAAACCATCTTCTATATTTAAAGCATGTTGTAAGAGATTAAATTCCTCATTCTCGTAAACTACTTTCTTGGTTAAGCCAAAACAATTCAGTGGTTTCCCCTTTAAGCTAAAAACAGCCTGTGTTTTAACTTCGCGGGCTTTGGTTATAGAACCCGAGGCAGAATCTCCCTCGGTAATAAAAAGCGTTGTCTTTTTTCTATCTTCTTCAGCTAATTTCTCATCGTCCATATGGTATTTACAATCACGTAGTTTACGGTTATGCAATGAGGCTTTTTTTGCCCTTTCATTAGCCAGCTTTTTAATACCGGCAATATCTTTTCGTTCTCTTTCAGATTGTAATATCCTCTTTAATAAGCCGTCTGCAACATCCGGATGCTTGTGCAAATAATCGTCAAGTTCTTTCTTTACAAAATCGTTAACGAAGGTTCTTACGGTAGGGCCATCCGGGCCAACGTTTAATGAGCCTAATTTTGTTTTGGTTTGCGACTCAAAAACCGGCTCTTGCACCCGAACGGAAACAGCAGCCACAATTGATGCCCTTACGTCAGACGCATCAAATTCCTTTTTGTAGAACTCCCGGATGGTTTTTACAACAGCCTCTCTAAATGCTTGCTGGTGCGTTCCGCCCTGCGTAGTATGCTGCCCATTTACAAACGAATAATATTCTTCACCATATTGTTGCCCGTGGGTCATCGCAATTTCTATATCCTCCCCTTTTAGGTGAATGATTGGATAGCGATTGGTTTCCGCATCGGTATTTCTAACCAAAAGATCGTGAAGGCCTTTTTCTGAAAAGAATTTTTGATTATTGAAGTTTATAGTTAATCCAGAATTCAGGAAAACATAATTCCAGATCATGTTCTCTACAAATTCCGGAATAAAACGGTAATTCCTGAAAATCGTATCATCAGGAGCAAAGTTTATAGCTGTCCCGTTTCTTTGCGTGGTATCAAACTCCGGCGTGTCTGCCAACAATTCTCCACGTTGAAATTCTGCTTTTTTAGATTTTCCGTCTCTGTAAGACTGAACCACAAAAGACGCAGACAGCGCATTTACCGCTTTGGTACCTACACCGTTTAATCCTACAGATTTCTGGAATGCTTTTGAATCGTACTTACCGCCGGTATTTATTTTGCTCACACAATCAATCACTTTTCCTAAGGGGATACCACGTCCATAATCTCGTACAGAAACTTTATGGTCGTAAACATTAATGTCTATAGTTCTTCCGGCTCCCATTACAAATTCGTCGATAGAGTTGTCGACAATCTCTTTGAGAAGAACGTAAATACCGTCGTCATACGCCGACCCATCTCCCAACTTTCCAATATACATTCCCGGACGCAAGCGTATATGCTCTTTCCAATCGAGCGAACGTATACTGTCTTCGCTATAATTTACATTTTGTTCTGCCATGCAATTTGTTTTTTCAGGAACAACGTTTAAACTTCTTTAGTAAAGTTGAAATTTTGCCTCATACAAAGCTAAAATTTTAAGCAAAATAGCCAAAGGGGAGTTTTGAACATTCAGACATTTTTTTGTAAAAGTAAGAAGGTGACAGTTTATCACACTATGTTTGGAGAGCAAATCATCCCATAATAAAACTGTTGCTGGCTTATTTAAACACTTCTGTAAAGTTATTGTAAATAAGCTGTTTTAAGTCGTTAATAGTAGTTTCTTTAAATTGTGCTGCTTTTTGATAAACTTCTGAAATGCGATATTTACTTACATCGGTCTCTAAAAAAATCTTATTTACCGGAATTTCCTGAAAAGGTGCAATAACCTTTTCGCGTTGTTCTATCAGGTCTTTTCCAAAAGAAAAATATACATGCGGATACTTCAAAAACTGAGCGGTTTGCTGTAAGCTTCCGTTGTATTGATGCAGCAGAAAAGGAATTCTGTATTTTTTGATATAAGGAATTAAATCAGGGTAAGTTCTAACTGCGTGTATAATGACGGGCTTATTTAAGCGGGTTGCAAATTTTAGCTGTGCCTCAAATGCCTGCTTTTGCAGATTAACATCTGTATTAACCACTCTATCGAGCCCAATTTCGCCAATAGCCAGTACATTTTTTAAGTTGCATATTTTTTTGACGTTATAAAGTTGCTGCTGGTAATTTACCCTAACATGCCAGGGATGTAAACCTACAGAAACACTATAATTCAGCTTTTTTACCGCCGCATCGTCTAAAAAATGATAGGCATTTCGCAAAACCCATGTATTCTTAGACAGCGGTTTGCTATGAGTGTGGATGTTGATAAAGTGGTTTGCTGTAGGAAACATTTTTTTTGACACAAATTGTAAGAACGAAGTTATCTGTTCGCCCTATTTTCACAAAACAATTCTAAACATTGCCTTGAAGCTAACCTAAAGGGTAAATACATAACTCTGCCCCTACTGCATCCCTTCAATCTTTATAGCAACTTTTCCGTTTGCCAGTACCATAGCTACAATAGCATTTGGTGTCAAGATTATTTTATCAGGAGTTAAGCTGCTTAGGCTTCCGTTTACTTTTATACCTTTTACGGGTTCGTAATTATTCAGATAGCTTTTTAAAGACTTTTCACCTTCTGCCAGTTGTTCGGCTATCGGGAAGCGACAGTTTTCTGCAAGTTTATTCACTATCATTCCATGCGCCAGCCAGCTACCGGCTTTTAGAATTTTATTTTTAGAATCGAGCACAAAATCTACCTGATCCAGATATATTTCTTTTTTCTGTGCGTCATATTTCGGTATTCCGGAAAGGTAGAAATCTCCGTTTACAGAGCCGCTCATATTTAAAGCTACAATCATTTTATCTTCTTTTCCCCATAGCTCTACCTTATTTACAGTAACAGAACGCTTTCCTGATTCAAATTTTTGGCCCGCAAAATTCTTTTGCACTACTGTTGAAGCATAATCATAAGCGGCATAAGCTGCCACATTCACTTTAAAATTATCCGGAATTTTATCTACTGCTTTTAAAGCCAAAGCATCTTTATTAAAAGTAGTAGCAGGTTTCTTGCCAATTACGGTTTCAAAATAAGTTTTTAAGCCCATGCCCACCAAAATGCGTTTGTTTGCAACAACTGCTTTGGTAGCATAAACTTCTACAGGCTGTGCAGAAAACCAGGTATTGTATTCTGCATTTACCAGCATAGGAGTACTTAAAGTTTGCAATGCATCCGTTACATAAGGTTTTATGTCTAAAGATTTCTCAATAGCTTCATCTACCTCTTTAGCAATTTCAGACTTAAATAAATTAATAGCCGGATTGATTAAATAAGTTACAGGAACATTTTTACCTGCAACATTTACAGATGGGCTTTCTTTCCATTTGAGATCCAGAAAGGTGGTTTTAGTGGTAATTTTCCAATCTTTTAAATTAACCAATGATGCGAGGCGTACGGTACCGTTCAGATAGAAATCGCGGGTATCGTACATAGAAACACCAAATTTATCAAAACCGTAGCGCACTTTTCCGTTAATTCTTAAAGGTAAGTCTAAAAAGATTTTTCCATTTTGCTCCCTTACCACTATAGGTGCTTCTTTAGTAACCTTCATCATAATATTATCGTCTACCAGGCTCCTGTCTTTATATAAAATCCCCGTAAGGTATTTATTGGTTTGCTTTTGCACCTCTGCAATCGTAATCTCTATAGGCATATTGATAAAAGAAAGCTGTTTTTCATATACGACTTCTGCAGAGTAGTCTGGAAGTGGTTTTAATGCGGTGATTTTTTTATTGGTACTGCAAGACGCTGCAAATACTATTATTACTGCTAAAGCAGAAACCAGCAATTTATTAGAGTTCATTTTCTGAAAAAATTTAACGAAGATAAACTGATTTTGAATTTTTGAAAGAATAATGCAAAGCCATTTTAGAAAAAATAATTACATCATAAAGGGATGAAAAAACACCACAACACCCCCAAAACCTTTATTAAAAACACTAAGTACCAGCTTTATAATGCATAGGAGCCAATTTAGGCTTTAACAAAAAAGAGAAACGCTCCAGAAAGAACATTTCTCTTTTTCATATTCAAATTATACTGAGAAAATTTTTAATAGCTTTAATAGCTAATGCTGTTCATCTATTTCCAGAGCTCTTATCAGTTCTGGCGAAATCTCATCAGCATAAACGCCATAAGCTGTTACTAAAACACCTTTAAAATCGCCGGTGTTAGATTCTATCGCATAAACCACAGCGCTGTCTGCAGGGTCTGTCATTCCCTCAAATCTATAACTTTCTACCACTCTAAAATGTTCAGGGTAAAGCGTTAAGGCTCTTTCGGGCTCTTCCAAATAGTCTGCGCTTAATTTTAAATTTCCGGCATAACCTCTTTTATTAAGGTCGTTTAACGCATCTACTAAGGTATCAAAGTCTTTTCTATGATGATTTACACTTTCCATATTATATATTATGTTTTTCAGAAGCAGATTCTTCTATAATTAACAAACTCATAACTGAGGCAAAAACAGCTAATACCAATAAGATATGAACCAGTACCCTATCTTTGAACAAAAACAACCCCAACACCCAGCCGACTAAAAATAAACCGGCAATCACGTTCAACAATGTTCTCATATTATTTATAAATTATTTAAGAGGTTAAACAAAGCGTATGCCATATTTAAAATAATTACAGCACAAACACCCATATACTTACAAATAACTGACAAACAAACACTTAAACAATAAAGATAAAAAAAGATATTTCTACGTATACTTATGGCACTACCTTGATACTATAGCTGTTCGCTTAAACAGATAGAAAATAGTACTTTTAATCGTAGATTTCACGATTGAGAAATAATTACAATGTTTTTAAGATTTGGCTCGTCTGTTGTTAGGTAAAAAGAATGATGAAATAAAAGTTAAGAATCATCATTTTATTTATCATATTTCACGAATCAGCTATATACAATATATCAGTTTATGAGAATACCTGTAAATCGAAAAAATATAAAAATTATGCCCGACACCAAACGGGTGATAGCCAGATTTTTTTATAACGGCGAAGAAAGAGCACTTAGAATTTTAGAAAATATAGACCGCCTTACTGATAAAGAAATTTTTGATCTGATATCTCCGTTACTGCAGGAGTTTTCTAAGCGACACAGAAATATTTCTAAAATTTTCCATAAAAACGCTGAAAAGCTTTACAAAACTTTAGGTAAAGACCCTGCTGAACTACAACAAATGAGTTTATTTAAGAAATTGCTGATAGGCTCTTACTTTACCCATGAATATTCAATAGAATCTGCCGCATTTTTTAATCCGTCTATTATTGAAGACCCCTACCAAGCAGATTTGGAAGAAGGGCAACGAAGAATAATCATCAGTTTTAGAGCCGTAGGAGAAGGACATATTTCTTCTATTGTTTTCCGTAAAGCTTTAATTGACCAAAATAACAATATTGTAGTAACACCTACAGGCACCTATGTTGATGAGGCCGAAATCATCAAAAATAATATCTACGTAAAAGATTTGTTTTTTGAGAAGGCAATAGACTCTAAAATTTCGCAGGAAACCATAGATTCTGTAGATAAAGTTCTGAACGACACTTTTGATTATAAAGAGCTTAAAAATGTTATTGATAAACTGAAAGAAGAAACCCAAAGCCGCGAATTAGAGAAAATACTTTGGCTGGCTGATTCTTACCACGAAATTATATTTTCTTTAGATACTGATATTTCTGATCGGATTATTTACCCGATTTCTGAATTTGAAAGAAAAGGTATTGAAGACGCGAGATTTGTAAAGTTTATAAACGACGATGGTAGCAGCAAATATTATGCAACATATACCGCTTACGACGGCAATGTAATTATGCCAAAATTAATGGAAACATCTGATTTTTACGACTTTAAAGTTAGACCGCTCTACGGCGAAGGTGCCAAAAATAAAAACCTGGCCTTGTTTCCCAGAAAAATTAACGGAAAGTTTGCAATGCTGTCTCGTATAGATGGCTGGAACAATTACATTATGTTTTCAGATAAAATTAATATCTGGAATAATCCGCAGAAACTGCAAGAGCCCATATATCCCTGGGAATACATACAAATTGGCAACTGCGGTTCGCCTATAGAAACAGAAGCTGGCTGGCTAATTATTTCGCATGGCGTTGGTGCCATGAGGAGATATTGCCTGAGTGTAAGTCTTTTAGATTTAAACGACCCCACTATTGAAATTGGCAGATTAAAAGAACCTATTTTAGTGGCCAATAAAGATGAGAGAGAAGGCTATGTCCCTAACGTGGTTTATTCTTGCGGATCTATTATCAATAATGGAGAATTGATAGTTCCTTATGGCTTATCAGATTATTCGTCGTCTTTTTTTACGATTAATCTGAATGATTTATTGGAAAAACTGAAGAATGACAGTAAAAATTAAAAACAATGATTCCATCATTCAAAATAGATGGAATCATTGTTTTTAAGGGATTTATATTTAAAAAATCTGATGATAAAGTTTTAAATAATCTGACGCCATACGCTCTGAAGAAAAGCGTTCTTTGGCTATGTTGCGGCAATAAGCTCTATCAATAGCAGGTTTAGCTTTTAAAAGGGTTATTGCTTCTTGGGTATTATTTACTAAAAAACCGTTTTTATGATGTTCTATAAGTTCTGGCATAGCACCTTTATTAAAAGCTAAAACCGGAGTTCCGCAAAGCATTGCCTCAACCACACTTAAACCAAAAGGTTCGTTAAAATTTATTGGGTGCAAAAGTAATTCGGCGTTGCCCATTAATTGGTTACGCAGTTGTGGTTCGGCCGAGCCTACAAATTCTATCTGTTCTCCTAAATGTGGCTTTACCTTTTCATTAAAATAATTCTGATCCTGAATAATACCGGCAATGACTAATTTCTTCCCTAAAGCTTTAGCGATAGCAATTGCTTCCGCTGTACCTTTATCATGATGTATCCTTCCGAAATACAACAGATAATCATCTGCAATGGGGTTAAAAGAAAAATCGTTGATGTTTACTCCATTATAAACAGTTGCCAGATAATTTAAATCCGGATGGCGGTCTGCATTACTGATAGACACATAACTGCTGCTTGAATTGTATTTCTTAAAAACCGGAACTATCTTTTCTGATGAAAACCCATGAATGGTAGTAATTACCGGGGTTTTTATTAATCTGGAATAAGTAAGCGGCAAAAAATCAAAATGATTGTGAATAATATCGAACTCATTTGCATTTTCCATTAAGTTACTGATATGTAAACATTCTACAACTTTC
>PJUF01000350.1_pt1 | contig 36200 bp, 31 predicted proteins | sample 1512191 | NCBI WGS metagenome assembly PJUF01 (sample SAMN08177673, study PRJNA422409) | Feces metagenome, whole genome shotgun sequencing project. | isolation source: Chicken feces (3) enriched on wood chips | host: Gallus gallus | place: USA: Madison | collected 2015-01-15 | reverse complement strand
GACCTTGTCCATGTTCGGTCGCAGCTTCGCTTCCACATCGGCCGGGTCGGTGCCGCCATAGACGACGCCGCCCCCGAAGATCAGGCGGTGGTCCGCCGAAAGCCGGAAATAGTCGAGGATATAGCGCACGTCCTCGACGCACATGTCCGTCGGCAGCAGCGCTTTGGCGCGGTCTTCCCCCAGGGGCTCGGTGGCCATCATCTGCGTCGAAACCGGCATGATGCGGGCGGTCAGCTCGGGCACGACATTGCCCAGATAGGCATTCCCGCAGACCACTGCGGTCTTGGCGCGCACCCGCCCCTTGGCGGTATGGACCGTCGCCCCGGTCCCATCCTGCTCGACCTTGGTCACCGGCGATCGTTCGTAGATCACGCCGCCCAGGCTCTCGAAGGCTGCCGCTTCTCCGAGCGCCAGGTTGAGCGGATGCATGTGCCCGCCCGAATGGTCGATCATGCCGCCTTCATAGACGTCCGAGCCGATATGCTGGCGGATCTGGTCCTTGTCGAGCAGTTCGTGCTCATCCATGCCATGCTGGCGCCACAGCGCCTGCTTGGCCTTGAGCTCTTCCATATGCTTGGGCGTATAGGCGGCATAGATATTGCCGCGCTTGAGATCGCAGTTGATGCCATAGCGCTCGACCCGATCGTAGATGATGCCGGCGCCCTCCTGCAGCAGCGTGCCGAAAAAGCCTGCGGTCTTCTCGCCATAGCGCCGCTGGATGGTTTCGAGGCTCGCATTGAGCCCATTGACGATCTGCCCGCCATTGCGACCCGATGCCCCCCAGCCCACTTCCGCCGCTTCCACCACGATGACGGAAAAGCCGTGTTCGGCGAGGCTGATGGCGGTCGAAAGCCCGGCATAGCCGGCGCCCACGACACAGATGTCGGCGCTGATCTCGCCCTCCAGCACCTTTGCCGTGCGGATGATGTTGCGTGAGGCCGCATAATAGCTCGGCGGGTAAGGCGAATTGGCATTGGGCGTTTCGGCCATCACACGACCTCAAGATAGGCTGAGAATTCGAGATCGGTGACCTGCGAGGCAAAGCCGGCGATCTCTTGCCGCTTGCAGGCCACGAACATGCCCTGCAGGGCCGGATCGAAGATGCGCGGCACCATGTCACCGTCCTCGAACGCGTTGACGGCAGAGGCCCAGTCGGCCGGTAGCTTCGGCAGGCGTTCCGAATAGGCCCGGCCCTTGAACGGCTTGGTCGGCTTGATCTGGTCCTCGATGCCCACCAAAGCCGCGCCGAGAATACCGGCCAGCACCAGATAGGGGTTGGCATCGGCGCCGGCGACGCGATGCTCGATGCGGCGCGCCTTGTGGTTGCCGCCCGGAATGCGCACGGCCGTCGTGCGGTTTTCGTAGCCCCACGACACCGCGCTTGGCGCGTGGGTGTCGGGACGCAGGCGACGGTAGGAGTTGAAATGCGGCGCAAAGAGCAGCGTCGTTTCTGCCATGCCGGCAAGCAGGCCGCCGACGGCATGGTGCATCACCTCCGAGCCGCTATCCGTGCCATCGTCGAAGACGTTGTTACCGCCCAGGTCATTGAGGCTGAAATGCACGTGAAAGCCGTTGCCCGAGCGGGCGCCATACGGCTTGGCCATGAAGGTGGCGACCAGATTATGTTTGCGGGCCACGCCTTTGACGATGCGCTTGAACAGCACGGCATCGTCCGCGGCCTTGAGACCGCTGGTATGGAGCAGGTTGATTTCGAACTGGCCGATGCCGTTTTCAGCCACCGCTGTATCCGCCGGTACGTTCTGCTGCGCGCATTGGAGATAGACGTCGCGGAAGAACTCGCCGAAATCCTCGAGCTCGTCGAGCGAGAGGATCGCATCCGAATCCAGCCGCTTGCCGGTATAAGGCGAGATCGGCGGGGTGGCGCTGTCGGCATTGGGATCGACGAGGTAGAATTCGAGCTCCGTCGCCACCACGGGTTCAAGGCCATGTTCCGCATAGCGACGCAACACATGGGCCAGCGCCTGGCGCGGGTCGCCGAGAAAAGGCGTATTCGCATCCTGGAACAGCCAGAGCGGGATCATGGCGCTGGGACGCGTGGTCCAGTTGATGGGCAGGGCACCGCGTCCGGTGGGGCTGCAGATGCCGTCGACGTCACCGCTCGTATAGACCAGTGGATTGCCTACGATATCCTCGCCCCACACATCGACGCCGACAATGGAGAGCGGCATGCGGATGCCGTTTTCCGCCACGCGCCGCGCCTGGTCGATGGGGATACGCTTGCCGCGCAGGATGCCGTTGAGATCACACACCGCCGTGTGCAGCACTTCGATCTGGGGATTGTCCGCCAGCCAGGCGACGATATCCTCGTTTGCGATCGTTTCGGAACTCATGCCTGTCGGTCGCCTTTGTTGTATGCCATAGCTTCAGCCTAACAGGTGCTGGCGTGAAACGGGAAGAGGAGCGGCCGCAAATGCCGGAAAAGCCTTCGCAATTGCGCCAGCATCGCCCGGTTATCGGCGTTATCGCCTGTGGAAGAGTGGTCGAGGGCGAACCGGCCCAGGCGGTCAAGCTGCGCTATCTCGATGCGGTGGAACGCCATGCCGAAGCGGCGCCGCTGATTATCCCGACCAATCAGTCTTCCGATTTCGTCGCCGATCTCGTTGGCCGGCTCGATGCCGTCCTGTTGACCGGTAGTAATTCCAATATCGCCCCGCATCACTATGGCTCGGACCGCGACGCCGAGGCGCCCGAAGACATGGGTCGCGACCATTTCAGCCAGGCGCTGATCCATGCCGCCATTACGGCGGCCAAGCCGGTCTTCGGCATCTGCCGGGGCCTTCAGGAAATCAACGTGGCCTTCGGCGGCACGCTGCGCGACCTCAGGGCCAGCATGGGGCCGGATGTGCATCATGCGCCCGACGATGCGACGCTCGATGACATGTTCGGCTTCACCCACTCGGTCAGGGTGGCGCCCACCGGCATGCTGCACCGCCTGGCCGAAGCGGACACCCTCATCGTCAACAGCGTCCACTTCCAGGCCATCGACAGGTTAGCGGAAGGCCTGGTTGTCAATGCTACAGGGCCCGAAGGGGTCATCGAGGCGGTGGCGGCGAGCGTGACACCCGCACCGGTCTTTGCCGTACAATGGCATCCCGAATGGCGACCCGAAAACCGCCCCTATGACCTTGCCTTCTGGCATTATCTGGGAGAAGCGGCGCGTGCGCGCTACATGCCCGCCCCCGGAACGGAGACAGCAGCATGACCCAATATTCGACCCGTCTCTTCATCGAGGGCAAATTTGTCGACGGGCAGGGTAAGGCCGAAACCGCCTACGAGCCGGCCCGCGGCACGGCGTTGACCGAAGTGCCTTCCGCAAGCCCCGCGCAGGTCGACGCGGCGGTCAGGGCTGCCAATGTCGCCTACAAGGACTGGTCCAGGCGCAGCCCACGCGAGCGCAGTGCGGCGCTCCTCGCCATTGCCGGCGCCATCGAGGCCAAGGCCGAGACCTTGGCCGAGATCGAGTCGCGCAATGCCGGTAAGCCCCTGCGCTTCGTCAAGGCCGGTGAACTGGCCAATGTCGCCGATGTCTTTCGCTTCTTCGGCACCGCGGTGCGCAACATGCCGGCCGCAGCGGCGGGAGAATATCGGGGCCCGGGCCGGACCAGCCTTATCCGCCGCGATCCCATCGGCGTCATCGCCCAGATCGCGCCGTGGAACTACCCGCTGCTGATGGCAGCCTGGAAGATCGCTCCGGCCATTGCCGCGGGCAATGCCGTCGTCATCAAGCCCTCCGAATTGACGCCCCTGAGCCTTCTGGCGCTGAGCGAAATCTTTGCCGAAATCCTGCCCGCCGGCGTCGTCAATGTGGTGACCGGCAATGGTCCCGATGTTGGCCAGGCGCTGATTACCCATGACCTCGTGCGCATGATTTCGCTCACCGGCGACGTGCGCACCGGCCGCGCCGTGCTGCAGGCGGCCGCCGGCCCGATGATCAAGCGCACCCATCTCGAACTCGGCGGCAAGGCGCCGGTCATCGTTTGCGCCGATGCCGATCTCGACAAGCTGGTCGAGACTTTGCGCGAGGCGAGCTTCTACAATGCCGGGCAGGACTGCACCGCCGCCTGCCGCATCTTTGCCCATCGTGACATCGTCCAGCCCCTCACCGATCGGCTCGAGACCATGATCGGTTCGCTGGTCTATGGCGCTCCCGAACGCGACGATGTCGAATTCGGCCCCGTCATCAGCGCCCGCCAGCACGAGCGGGTCGAGGGCTTCGTCGAGCGCGCCCGCGGTGAAGGCTATGACGTCATGCAGGGCGCTGCGGCCGCCGCCGATGGCTTCTTTTTCGCCCCAACCCTGGTCGCAGCCCCGATCGAGGCCGAGATCGTCCAGAAGGAAGTGTTCGGCCCGGTGCTCAGCATCACGCCCTTTGACGACAACGCCCAGGCGCTCGATTGGGCCAATGCCTCCGAATATGGCCTGGGCTCCTCGGTCTGGTCGCAAAGAACCGAAACCGCCATGGAAATCGCCAATGCCCTCGAATATGGCGTCACCTGGATCAATACCCATGGCGTCATGGCCACCGAAATGCCCCATGGCGGCATGAAGAATTCCGGCTATGGCTCGGACCTCTCCATGCAGTCGCTCCTCGACTACACCCAGATCCGCCATCTCATGCTGGGCTAGCGCCTTCATGGATCGAAAAAGCCGGCATCCTCCTCGCCCAGATACTGCCGCGCGCCCTCCGCATCGATGTCGAGCCCGAGCCCCGGCGCTTCGAACAGATCGATATGGCTGTCCCGCACGATCTGCCCCTCGGGCAGGCCGATGACGATGTCCGCCCACCACGGGTCCGAGGCGCTGGGATACTCGAAGGCGATGTAGTTCGCCGGCAGCGTCGCGCAGACATTGACCAGCGCGCCGAGGCCGAGCAGGCCGTTGGCCGTGCCATGCGGCGCCATCATGATCGAATGCATATAGGCGTGCTCGGCCACCCATTTGAGCTCGGCAATGCCCCCGATATCGGCCGGGTCGGGGCCGATGACGCGCACCGCCTGGCTTTCGATCAGCTCCTTGAAATTGTGCCGCAGATAGATCTGCTCGCCCGTATGGATCGGCGTCGTCGTCGATTGGGTGAGCTCGCGATATGCCTGCGGGTTGACCCAGGGCACATAGTCCCCGGTCAGCATGTCCTCGAGCCACATCAGGTTGTGTTTCTCCACCGCATTAGCAAAGCGGATCGCATCGGGCAGGAACCAGCCCGGCCCGCAATCGAGTGCCAGCGACACCCGATCGCCCAACGCCTCCTTCATGGCGCTGACGCAGTCGAGCATGTGGTTGAAGCCGCGCTCGCTGATCTGCCCCTGGTCCATGGCGCCGTGATAGCCGGCATTCTCCTGCCGCACGCCATAGTGGAAGTCCTTAATCGTGTCCTTCATGTTGGAGTGGAAGCTGATGCCCTGCTTGACCATGAAGAACTTTTCCGGGCGCTCCATCATCCACTTGACGTCCGCGGCATAGTCCTCCGGCCGGTCGCCGCTGCGCTTCTGGCGGATGGAGCCGTTATAGACCCGCACCCTGTCGCGCACCTTGCCGCCCAGCAGCTTGTAGACCGGAACATTGGCGGCCTTGCCGGCAATGTCCCACAGCGCGTGTTCGATCGCCGATACGGCCGCGCCATAGGGCTTGAAACTGCCGCGCTGCCGGATGCGCAGCATGCAGCGCTCCACATCGGTCGGGTCCTGGCCGATCAGCGCCTCGCGGAAATGCAGCACGAAGGGCTTGAGATAGGTCTTGGTGAACTCCACCTCGCCCAGTCCGTAAAGTCCTTCGTCGGTAACGATCCGCACGATGGGATGCCGGCCGATGACGGCGCAGCGCAGGTCGGTGATCTTCATGGCGTCAGCTCCAGGTGCGGTCCCAGGAATAGTCGTCGTCCCAGTGATCGGTCGGCTGCCAGATGCCGGTGACGCCCGGTTGCAGATGCTGGCTGATGACGTCGTCCACCACATCGTCGATGCCGAGGCCCGGCTTATCGGGGACGGTGATGAATCCGTCCTGCACCAGCGGCTTGGGCAGGCCGGTGACGATATCGTCCCACCAGTCGACCTCGACCGAATGGTATTCGAGCGCCATGAAATTCTCGGTCGCCACCGCAACATGGGCGGCTGCCATGCAGGCGATCGGGCTCTCGGCCATGTGGATGGCCATGGCGACGCCGCGGTCCTGCGCCATGTCGCCGATCTTCTTGGTCTCGAGAATGCCGCCCGAAGTCAGGAGATCGGGATGGATCACCGAAATTCCCGTGTCGAGCAGTGGCTCGAAGCCTTCCTTGAGATAGATGTCCTCGCCTGTGCAGATCGGCACGGTGGTCGCCTGCTGCAGCTGGCGATACTGCTCGGTATATTGCCAGGGGATGACGTCCTCGAGCCAGGCCGGCACGTATTTCTCGATGCGCCGCGCAAGGCGAATGCCGTTCTGCAGCGAGATGTGTCCCACATGGTCGATGGCCAGTGGTACCTCATAGCCGATGACCTCGCGCACATCGTGGATATACTGCTCAAGCAGATCGATGCCCTTGTCGGTGAAATGCAGCCCGGAAAAGGGATGGCGCACATTATGCGTGTCATAGACCGCATTGCGCGCCCGCCGGTCCTCCATGGTCTTGACCGGCCCGCGGCCGGGATGAATGCGATAGCCTTCGAGCGAGCCGGCCGGCGCTACGACGGCCCCCGGCACGTCGGCGATCTGCATCAGCCCCAGATCCATCTTGAGAAAGGTAAAGCCCATATCCATGCGGGCCTTGAGCCGCTTGCCGGTTTCGGTGCCGCTGGGCTTGTCCGCATCGGTGTCGCAATAGCAGCGCACCCTGTCGCGGAATTTTCCGCCCAGCATCTGGTAGATCGGCACGCCATAGGCCTTGCCCGCCAGGTCCCAGAGGGCAATCTCGATCGCCGATACACCGCCCCCCTGCCGGCCATGTCCGCCGAACTGCTTGATGCGGCGGAACAGCCGATCGATGTCGCACGGATTTTCGCCCAGGAGCCGTGACTTCAGCATCAGTGCATAAGTGGCGCTGGCGCCGTCGCGCACTTCCCCGAGGCCCACTATGCCCTGGTTGGTATAGATCTTGATCAGCGCCGAGGTGAACGGCGCCCCCACGATCTCGGCGACGCGCAGGTCGGTGATCCGCAATTCGCTGGGTCGCGATGCGGTGCGGACATTGGCCTCGATGCTGTGTGCGGCGCGTTCAGCGTCCATGCCTTTTCCTCCCTCAGTCCAGTTCGAGCAGGTTTGCCTCGAGATAATCCCGGTTCATCTCGATCCCGAGGCCCGGTGCCTTGTTGAGTTTCAGCCTGCCATCGGAATTGTCGAGCGGCTGGTCGATCAGGTGGTCGTATTTGGACAGGTTCCATTCCGAGGTTTCGAGCCGATAGAAATTGGGCACCGTCATCATCACCTGTGCCCCTGCCACCACGTTGATCGGTCCGGCCGCGTCATGGGGCGACACCGGGATGTAATAGGCCTCGCACAGCGCGGAAATTTTCTTCAGTTCGGTAATGCCGCCGGTCCAGGTGACGTCGGGCATGATGTAGTCGGCGAGCTTGTTTTCGAGAATGGGCACAAAATCCCACTTTGTATGGCCGCGCTCGCCCCAGGCAATCGGCGCGCTGATCTTCTCGCGCACCTGTTTGAGCGCATTGACGCTTTCGGGCGGCACCGGTTCTTCGAACCAGTCGATATCGCCCGCCTCTTCGAGGCTGCGACAGAGGCGGATGGCGGTGGGCACGTCGAAGCGGCCATGCGCATCGATGAGGATCTCGATGTCGGTGCCTGCGGTTTCACGGATGAGCGCGGTAAGTTCGGCCGCCTCGCGCTCGTCCTTGCGGCTCATCGACCCGTCGAGATAGCCCTCCGACTGCTCGCGCGCGATGCCGTTCTTGTCGAAGGCACCCTGCTGGGCGAAGGGATCGAACTTGAGCGCGGTATGGCCCGAGGCGATGATATCGCGGATTTCCTGGATCACGCCCTCCTTGCTGGTGAACTTGCGCTGGTCGGGGTGGGTATAGAGCAGGATATCGTCGCGCACCGCGCCGCCGAGCAGCTCGTAGATGGGGCGGTCGAGCACCTTGCCGCGAATGTCCCAGAGGGCGATGTCGATGGCGCTCACGCATTCCACCGCCGCCCCGCGGCTTCCCATATAGGTGAAGTTGCGGAAGATCTTGTGCCAGATGCGCTCGATCAGGGCCGGATCGTCGCCCTCGATGATCTTGCTGATCTGTTTGAGCATCACGCAAAGGGCGCGATTGGCCACGAAGGTCGTGGTGGTGATCTCGCCCCAGCCCGATACACCCTCGTCGGTGGTCACCTCGACGAACAGAAATTCCCCCCAGTAGGACGCCTCGGTCTTGATCAGCCATGGCTTGACCCCGGTGATCTTCATCTTCCCCTCCCAATGGCCGTTTGCCGGCCGTGATCTATCCCGCCCGTGCCGCCTCCGCCGCGCGCATCTGCTCGAGCACATGCCGGCCCGAGCCCTCCACATGCTGGGCCACGAGATTGGCGGCCTTGTCGGCCTCTCCATCCTTGATCAGCTGGATAAGCTGGCGATGCTCGCGCAAGACCTGGGCGCGCCGCGCCAGCGTGAAATTGTAGCGCCGGCTGACGGCGCGCAGCACTTCGCGGTGCTTCCACCAGAGCTCGGCGGCGTGCTGGTTGTAGTGCCGCTCGTACATGATGGTGTGGAACCGCGTGTCCAGCTCGCTGTGCCGCACCGGATCGGCGAAATTGTTCTCCTCGATCTCGGCCTGCACCTTTTCGAGCTGGGCAATGTCCTCAAGCGTTGCCATGCCCACGAACCAGCGGGTCAGCGCCGGCTCGATCAGCACGCCGATCTCATAGATGTCGCGCACGAAATTCTGGTCGATGGGCCGCACCCGCGCGCCCCGATTGGGCGAAATGACCACGAAGCCTTCGCCGCGCAGCATCTGCAGCGCCTCGCGGATGGGATTGGTCGAGGTATTGTGGCGTTGCGCCAGGTCCGCCACCACCAGCCGCTCATTGGCCTTCAACCGGCCCGAAATGATGTCATCTCGGATCTGCTGATAAACCGTGTCGCCTGCCGGCGAGGCGCCGCTGGGCTCGATACCCGCTGGGGGCTGCGCCTTGTAGTCACTCATGAAACCAGTCCTGTCGTTCCCGCTCTTGCCTGTCGGAGCTGTAGCGGGATCAGCGCACTACGTCTGCAAGATGCAAGCATATTGCACAGCGAAGTCAATGGATAATGTATAATCTGAGTCTGTTGACACGCAATATCTCTTCTGCAACGCTATAAATGTGGCGACTGATACATAAGAGGCCAAGCCCGATGTGAGCCGCTGCAAGGGACCTGTCGCGAGACCGCGCCAGGAAGCAGGAGGACATTTATGAAAATCTACCGATTGGGCCGTGCGCTTGCGCGCGGTGCAGTAGTGTCTGCTGTTGCGGCGTCGATGATGAGCTCTTCCGTATTCGGCCAGAGCGTCGATCTCAGCCAGTGGTCGCCCGAATATGTGCGATCGATTGCGGGCACCGAAACCTACGATACGGCCGAACAATGCGGCGCAGTCACCCCGCTCGATTACGAGGGCAGGCTCACATTCTGGTACCAGGGCGTGTTCGAAGGCGATCCGGACCTTCTGCGCCAGTATTACCGGGATTTCTTCGAGGCCTTCCGCGCCACCTATCCCAATATCGAGCTCGAGGAGCAGGCGCTCACCTACAACGATCTGCTCGACAAGTTCCGCACCGCGCTATTGGGTAATGCCGGGCCCATGGTGGTCCGTCTGCAGATCCTGGGCGGTGTCGAGTTCGCGTCCAAGGGATATCTCCAGGAGCTCAGCCCCGAGGATGTTGGTTGGAAGACCGAGGATTTCTGGCCCGGTGCCATGAAGTCGGTCATGTGGGAGGGCAAGACCTACGGCGTCCCGACCAACAACGAAACCATGGCTTTCATCTGGAATGCCGACATCTTTGAACGGGCAGGTCTTGATCCGGACACCCCGCCTGCCACCTGGGACGATGTCGTCGCCTATTCCAAGCAGATCCACGACAAGCTCGGCATTTCCGGCTATGGCCTGGTGGCGCGCAAGAATGCCGGCAACACGCCCTATCGCTTCATGCCCCAGCTCTGGGCCTATGGCGGTGGCGTCTTCGACGAGGCCGATGACAATCCCACCTATGGAGACATTCGCCTCGACAGTCCGGAAAGCATAAGGGCGCTGCAGGCCTCCTACGACATGTATGTCCGGGACCAGTCCGTGCCGGTCTCGGCCCTGACCAACCAGCAGGCCGACAACCAGCCGCTCTTCCTGGCCGGCCAGCTCGCCATGATGATCTCGCACCCGTCCGACTATGACGTGATGCTCGATCTTCAGGCCAAGGCCACCGGCGCCGACAAGGAAAAGGCCCAGACCGTCATCGACAACATGCGCTACGGACTGATCCCGACCGGTCCCGACGGCAAGCGCGCCGTGGTCTTCGGCGGCTCCAACATCCACATCCTCAACCCCGAATATGTCGAGGGTGGTGAAGTGGACGAAGCCGCGGCCAAGGCCATGGTCTGCTTCTGGACCAGTCCCGAATGGTCGCTGAAGATGGCCTATGCCGGATCCAATCCGGGCAATCTCAACGGCTTCAAGACCGAATGGATGAAGGAGCGCCTGGACTCCATCGAGTTCCTCGACGTTACGACCTCCATGCTGCCCTACGGCATCCCGTTCCCGACCCTGCCGGAAACGCCCGAGATCATGAACATCATCATCCCGGACATGCTGCAGAACGCCCTCACCGGTGCGATGACCGTGGAAGAAGCGGCTGCCGATGCTGCCCGAAAGGTCAGCGACGTCACCGATGGCGGCGGCCTCTGACGATTGATGCGACCGGCAGCCTCCGCGGCTGCCGGTCTTCTCCCTGCCAGCACAGGAGCACGGCATGACCATCACCCAGGCGGGCGCGCTCGGCCGGCCCATACCCGAACGACCGAGCCTGATGCGCCAGATATGGATCAGTCGCGCCGACTATCTCTACGTCTTGCCGGCCATTATCGTCATGCTGGTGGTGATCGCCTACCCGATCTACTACACGATCGAACTGTCCTTCTTCAAAACGCCCCCGGGCCTGCAGCTGCGCGACAAGATCTTTGTCGGCACCGAGAATTATTCGGCCATCCTCACGAGCGACGTTTTCTGGAAGGTCACTCTCAACACCTTCATCTGGACCATTGCCTCGACGCTGATCGCCTTCGTCCTCGGCTTTGGCAGTGCCCTGGCGCTGCATCGGGACTTTGCCGGTCGCGCGGTCCTGCGCGCCATCCTCATCATTCCCTGGGTCATCAGCGCCGTCGCCGCGTCCTATATCTGGAAATGGATCTACCATTCCGATTTCGGCATCATCGGCGCGGTGCTGGTCCAGCTCGGTATCGTCGACCGGCAGCCCAATTTCATCGACAATGTGAATACGGTGCTGCCCTCTCTGATCGTGGTCAACATCTGGCGAGAGTTTCCCTTCGCCATGATCATGATCATGGCCGGCCTGCAGACCGTGCCCGAGCAATTGCTCCGTGCCGCCAAGGTCGACGGCGCCAGCGCCTGGCAGCGGTTCTGGCACGTGACCTTCCCGCATTTGCGCGGCGTCACCACGGTGACCATCCTTCTCCTCGCCGTGGCCAACTTCAATTCCTTCATCGTCCCTTGGATCATGACCGGCGGCGGGCCATCCAACGCCTCCCACATCTGGATCACCCACATCTACGAGCTGGCCTTCGGCCGCCAGCGCTGGGGAGTCGCCGCCGCCTATTCGGTGCTGCTTTTCGTCATCCTCATGGTCCTGGGATACTTCTATGTCCGCGCGCTCAGCGGCAACGAAAAGGAGCAGGGCGCATGAGTGCCGCTTCCGAACCCATTCGCCCCCGCAGCCGTCGCGGCATCGATGGCTGGCGCTGGTCGGGCCGCATCTTCCTTGTCTTCATGCTGCTCTACACCGCCGTGCCGATGGTGTGGATGTTGCTCACATCGATCAAATCCGGCTTTGCCGCGCTGCAATTCCCGCCGCAATGGTGGCCGGACGAGCCGACCCTGGCCAGCTATCAGAAACTGCTCGACCCGCAGAACAGCGTCGGCCAGGACTTCCTGCGCTTCTTCTGGAACAGTCTCTTTGTTTCGTTCATCACGACCATCCTGGCTGTGGTCGTGGCGGTCCCGGCCGCCTATGCCTTCTCTCGCTTCCGCTTCCCGGGCCGCAAGTTCCTGTTCTTCTCGGTCCTGCTGCGCAACATGTTTCCGGCCGTTATCTTCCTGGTACCGCTATTTATTTTGATGCGCTGGCTGGGGCTGGTGAACACGCATGGATCGCTGATCCTCACCTACCTGACCTTCGGCTTGCCCCTGGCCATCTGGCTGCTCAAGGGCTTCTACGACAACATCCCCATCCAGCTCGAACAGGCTGCGCGCATCGACGGCGCCACCCGCTTCCAGGCCTTTGTGCTCATCGTCATGCCGCTTTCGGTCCCTGGCATCATCGCCACGGCGATCTATTCATTCATCGGCGCCTGGAATGAATATATCTACGCCGCCACCTTCCTTACCAAGAACGAACAGCTGACGCTGCCCGTGGGCATCCAGCGCTTCTTCTCGGAAAACACCACGGATTTCCCCGGTCTCATGGCGGCCAGCTTCATGATGAGCGTTCCGGTCGTGGTGCTCTTTCTCGTCTTGCAGAAATATTTCGTGCGCGCCCTCACCGAAGGCGCGGTCAAACACTAGAAGGTATCGCTATGGCCCAGGTGGTTCTGAAAGATCTCGTCAAGACCTACGGCTCAGTCTACGCCGCCAAGGACGTGTCGCTCACGGTCGAGGATGGGGAATTCGTGGCGCTGGTGGGGCCTTCCGGCTGCGGCAAGACCACGACGCTCAATCTCGTGGCGGGCCTAATCCCCATCACCTCCGGCGACATCGTTATCGGCGACAGGATCGTCAACGATCTCGATCCCAAGGACCGGGACATCGCCATGGTGTTCCAGAATTATGCGCTCTACCCGCAAAAGACCGTATTCCAGAACCTCGCCTTTCCGCTCGAAATGCGCAGGCTCCCCAAGGACGAGATCGCGCGCAAGGTGCAGGAAGCGGCCAAGGTGCTCGACATTACCCACCTGCTCGAGCGACGGCCGCGTGAACTCTCCGGCGGCCAGCAACAGCGCGTGGCCCTGGGGCGGGCGTTGGTGCGCGACCCGGCGGTGTTCCTCATGGACGAGCCGCTCTCCAACCTCGACGCGAAGCTGCGCGTGCAGATGCGCTCCGAAATCAAGCGCTTCCACCAGGATCTCAATGCCACCATCATCTATGTGACGCATGACCAGCTCGAGGCTGTCACCATGGCCGACAAGATGGCGGTGATGAATGGCGGTCTGCTGCAGCAATACGACACTCCGGCCCAGGTTTTCGCCAATCCGGTCAACATGTTCGTCGCCAGTTTCGTGGGCAGCCCGGCCATGAGCCTGGTTCCCTTGGACGTGACAACCCGGAACGGGGTCACGGCGCTCACCAGCGCCGAGGGCTGGCACTTGCCGCTCTCGGACCGCAACGCCAGGAAGGTTGCCGCTGCCAGTTCCGCCAAGGTGGTGCTCGGCGCCCGCCATTCCACCATCAGGCTTCACAAGCAACAGGCCGAAGGCACGGTTCCGGCCCGGGTCTACACGGTGGAGCCGACCGGCGACATCACCTTCGTTCAGGCCTTTCTCTCGGGCGCCATCGTCAATATTAGCCTGCCGCCCTCGGTGATCGTGGCGCCCGATGAAATGGTCTGGCTCGAATTCGACCAAGAGCGCATTCACCTGTTCGACGGTCAGTCCGAAATGGCGCTGCGCGCCGACTAACTCAAGGCTAGTCAAGACTATCATGGCCCCTCAGCTCAAGATCACCGCTATCAGGTCCTTTCCAGTGCGGGTGGGCATCCGAAACCAGTTTCTGGTCAAGGTGGAAACCGACCAGGGGATCAGCGGCTGGGGTGAGAGCGGACTGACGGGCCGGGAAAAGGCGGTAGCCGGTGCTGTCGAGCACTACCGCGAATTTCTTGTCGGCCAGGACGCCATGCAGATCAGCCGCATCTGGCAGGAAATGTATCGCAGCCAGTATTTCGAGGGCGGGCGCGTCTTGCAGGCGGCTATCTCGGCTATCGACATCGCCCTCCATGACATCAAGGGCAAGGCACTGGGCGTGCCCGTCTATCAGCTTCTGGGCGGTAAGCAGCGCAATGTGATTCCCACCTTTGCATCGACCGGCGACGGCGCCGGGGAGGGCGCCATCGAACGAGCGCAGCAATTGCGGGAAATGGGCTTTGACGCCATTCGGTTCTTCCCGATGGGTCAGGACAGTCCGGACATTTTCGAACCCCGCCAATCCATCGCGGCGACGGCCCGGATCCTCAACAAGGCGCGCGAAGTCTTGGGCACCGAAGTCGTTTTGGGCATCGACTATCATCATCGGCTCTCGGTTGCCGAGGCGGCAAGCTTCTGCGCCAAGCTCGATCGCGGGGTGCTGGATTTTCTCGAAGAGCCCATCCGCGACGAGACGCCCGAAGCCTATGAATCGCTGCGCAGCATGACAGAAATTCCCTTTGCGATCGGCGAGGAATTCTCCAGCAAGTGGCAGTTCGTGCCCTATATCGAGCGCGGCATCCATCAGTTCAATCGCCTCGACATCTGCAATGTCGGTGGCTTCACCGAGGCCATGAAGGTCGCAGGCTGGAGCGAGGCGCATTATGTCGATCTCATGCCGCACAATCCGCTGGGGCCGGTCTGCACCGCGGCAACGATCCACATGGCGGCCGCGGTCCCCAATTTCGCCTGGCTTGAAACCCGCTCTCCAGAACAGGAGCTCGGCTTCGACAATGATGACTTCTTCCCCGTCCAGCCCAAGCTGCAAGGTGCGGTCTATCCGGTCAGCGACGCACCCGGCCTTGGGGTAGAAGTCGACGAGGAGCTGCTGGCGAGGCAAAGTTTCCAGTTCTGGGAAGCCCCGCATCTGGTTCGACGCGACGGCTCGGTGACCAACTGGTAGGGTAGCGGGGTTTCGAGGAGGAAAAATGATCAGCACCAATGATATCACGCGGCCCCCCAGACATCTGATCGAAGGCTTGCGCGGCCTTGGCGCCGCAACCATTGCTGGCACGCTCGGCCATATGGGTTTCAAGAATCCGCACATGACCGGCATCCTGCCCCAGACCAGGGGCAAGTCGATCTGTGGCCCGGCCCTTACCCTGCAATGCCTGCCGCAGCGCCCCGACCTTTTCAGCGAAGGCGAATATGCCGATCCTGAAACCCAGCTGCATCGCCACGTGCTCTACCATGTCCAGGAAGGCGACGTGGTCGTGGTCGACGCGCGCGGCGACATGCGCTCGGGCATTTTCGGGGACATGATGTCCACCTATTTCAAGGGTCGCGGCGGCGCCGGCATCATCATCGATGGCGTCATGCGCGATCGGCCCAATGTCGAAAAGCTCGATCTCTCGCTCTGGCTCAAGGGTTGGTCGCCCAATTACCATGTTCAGACCGACATCTTCCCCAATGCGGTCAATGTCACCATCGCCTGCGGCGGCGTTACCGTCGTGCCGGGCGATATCATCGTCGCCGATGATGACGGCGCCGTCGTCGTGCCGGTCTCCATGGCCGAACAGGTGATCGAGGACGGACAGAAGCACGCAGAGTGGGAAGAGTTCTCCCGCATCAAGCTGATGGAGGGCGCGCCGTTGCAGCGCTACTATCCCCTCCATCCCGATGCAGAGGAGGAATACCAGGCCTGGCGCAAGCTCAACGCCGCCAAGCCGGTCTGATCGCGGCCTGGCCGTACTGGCGGACCGTCACGAAGTTCGCCGACCACCGCGCCGATTGCAGTGTCCAACCTCTAGCGCGCGATACGCTCGCCGCTTTGCGCATCGAACAGGTGCATGCGGCTTTCATCGAAGGCGATGCCGATCATTTCGCCCGGCTTGGCGCTGATCCGCTCCCGGAACACGCCAACCAGATCGTGATCGCCCAGGCGCAGGGTAACCAGCGTTTCCGAACCGGTCGGTTCGATGATCAGCACCTCGGCCTTCGCGCCATCGGCATCGAGCCGCAGGTGTTCGGGTCGCAGGCCCAGTGTGATCGGGCCATCGCTCACGCCCGCCGGCACCGCTCCGAGCTCGATGGTTGTGCCATCGGCAAGCCGCAAGGTCGATCCCGCTAGCTCACCCTTGACGATATTCATCGCCGGAGAGCCGATGAACCCGGCCACGAACAGGTTTTTGGGCTCGTCATAGAGTTCGAGCGGAGTGCCCATCTGCTCGATATGGCCCGAATGCATCACCACGATCCGGTCCGCCATTGTCATGGCCTCGATCTGGTCATGGGTCACATAGACGGTCGTGGTCTTGAGCCGCTGGTGATTGAGCTTGATCTCGCTGCGCATCTGCACGCGCAGCTTGGCATCAAGGTTGCTCAGCGGTTCGTCAAAGAGGAACAATTGTGGATTGCGCACGATGGCGCGGCCCATGGCGACGCGTTGCCGCTGCCCGCCCGACAGGTGGCGCGGGTAGCGCTGGAGATAGGTCTCAAGGCCCAGGATGGTCGCCGCACTTGCCACCCGCTTCTTGATTTCGTCCCGGGGGACGCGGCCCAGCTTGAGCGAGAAGGCCATGTTCTCTTCCACCGTCATATGCGGATAGAGCGCATAGGACTGGAACACCATGGCAATGTCGCGATCCTTGGGCGCTAGGTCGTTGACCACGGTCCCGCCGATGGCGATGTCCCCGGCGGTGATATCCTCAAGCCCGGCAATCATGCGCAACAGGGTGGATTTACCGCATCCCGACGGTCCGACCAGGATGACGAATTCGCCATCATCGATGTCGATCGACACGCCATGGAGCACTTCGACGCTGCCATAGCTCTTGCGTACGTCCCGGATTTCGACGGCGCCCATCTGTTCCTCCCAGATCGATGGTCAACACTTGCCGCGGCGGCAGTCTCGCGCTGCCTGATCGCGGATGGCGCTTGCCCGGTTCGCCCTCCTCGACGGACCCGGCCCGCGGCCTAAGCACAAGTTGTCTAGAGCCTGCCCCAAGAGCAATCAAGTCATTTGTTGGACAAAAGATTGACTCAACCGCGAAATTCATCCTAGTTCTAGCTCATTCACTGCCAATGATGGGACAAAAGCCCGCTTTGGACGTGATTTTGGGGGTGGACAGGAGAGGTTCAGTCCCTGGGAGGATGAGACAGCTTGCGATGAGTGCAGACACCTAGCCGTGGTTCGCGAGCGCTCGGCCATGTTCCAATGGAGGAAACGGATACATGACGTCGGATAAATTCAATCGCCGTGACATTTTGAAAAAGGGCGGGGCCGCAGGTATCGGCCTTTGGGCTGCCAGCCAGGGTCTGCCGGTCCTCGCGCAGGATCAGCCCGAGGCCGACCTGCCCGAAGGTGCGGCTGGCAAGCTCACGGTCATTCACCGCACCGAATATTTTGAGGCGGCGCAGAACCTGTTCCGCGACGCGGTCACCAAGTTCGCGGCCGCCAACAATGCCCAGCTCGACATTTCCACCACCAATCCCGAATCCTTCGGCGATTTCCTGGGCAAGATGTCTGCGGCGGTCCGGGCCGGAAATCCTCCGGACCTGGCCTATACCAGCACTGTTTCGATCCCGCAGATGCACCTTCTGGGCCTGCTCGAGGACGTCAATGACGTGGTCGAGGAAGCCATCAGTCGCTATGGCAATGTCATGCGCGGCATCAATGCCGAAAGCATCGGCAAGATCGATGGCCGCTGGGTCGCCGTACCCTTTATCGCCAACACGACCGGCACTTTCTTCCGCGGCGACAAGCTTGCGGAAAAGGGCATCGATGTGTCGACTCTCAACACCTGGGAAGAACGTCGCGAGGCGGCGCTCGCCATCTCGGACCCCGACAACGGCTTTTACGGCTGGGGCCTGACCGTCAACCAGTCCGGCGACGGCTGGGGCGTAGCATCGGCCATCCTCAATGCCTTTGGCGGACACTTTACCGACGAAACCGGCACCAAGGTCGAGTTCGACTCGCCCGAAACCGTGGCGGCCTACGAATTCGTCCGCGAAACCTACGACCGAAATGGCAAATATGCTGCTATGCTGCCGCCGGGCGTCGAAAGCTGGGGCGACATATCCAACAACGAAGCCTGGCTCGCCGGCAGCGTCGGCTACACGCACAATGCCTTCTCGCTCTATGCCGCGTCCAAGCGGGACAACAACCCGGTCTTCCCGCACACTGTCCTGCTGCCGCAGCCTATCGCCAACGATGGCGACCATCGCAATGGCGGCGCCGTGGGCGGCTGGCTCACCATCTTCAAGGGCGCTCCCAACGTCGAGCTCGCCAAGCAGCTGGCCCTCGAATTGCTCGATCCGGTCAACTTCACGCCCATGTCCTCGGTCGCCGGCGGCCTCTTCATGCCCGCCTACGAGAACCTCTGGACCGAGGAACTGATCTCGGCCGATCCCAACTACGCCATCATCAAGGAACAGGTCGATATCGAGGATCCGTTCATCGGACCGTCCTGGCCGGCCAATCCGGCCGCCCAGATCGATGCCATCCGCGCCCAGGGCGTGCTCGAACAGTCCATGGGCAACGTCATCGCCGGTCGCATGACCTCGGAAGAAGCGGTGAAGGACGCCCACAACAAGATCGTCCAGATCTTCGAAGAAGGCGGCATCATGTAGCCGGCCTTTGGCGACGGGCGCACTTTCACGTCCGTCGCCGCCCATTACGGATATCGCATTATCGGCTTCCGGCCGGCGCCCGCACACGCGTTTCGGGCGCGGACCTGATGGAGATTACGCATGGACGACCGCATGAGCCTGACCATGGCGCCGCCCTCACGGCGGCCAACCCTGACCAAGCGCCTCGAAACCATTTTCGGCAGCGACTGGAAGGTCGGCTATCTCTTCGTCCTGCCCATGGTCCTGATCATGGCGCTCCTGATCTTCTGGCCCTTCGTCAACGCCATCTTCATTAGCACCACCTCGCTCAACTTCCTCACCGGCGAAACCACCGATGTGGGCCTGAGGAACTACGAGCGCCTTTGGACCAGCAGCGACTTTCTGCAGGCCATGCAGAATACCATCACCTTCACCTTCTGGTCGCTGAGCCTCAAATTCGTCATCGGCATGACCGTGGCGCTGATCCTCAACAGCCGCCTGCCGTTCCGTAGCCTGCTCAGTGGCATCATGCTGCTGCCCTGGATCGTGCCCGAGATCGTCACCGCGCTGGCCTGGAAAAGCATCTACGATCCCCTGTTCGGCGGGCTTAATCCGATCCTCCAGGGCGTCGGCGTCATCGACCGCCCGCTCGGCTGGCTATCCGACCCCAACATGGCCATGGGCTCGATCATCTCGGTCAATATCTGGAAGGGCATTCCATTCTTCGTGCTGCTGCTATTGGCCGGTCTCAAGGCCGTGGACAAGGAGCAGATCGAAGCCGCGCAGGTCGATGGCGCCAATGCCGTGCAGCGCTTCCGCAACGTCACATTGCCCAGCCTGCGCTACGTCATTGTCGTGACGCTGCTCCTGTCCTTCATTTCCACCTTCAACCAGTTCGGCCTGCCTTTCCTCATGACCGGCGGCGGTCCGAGCGGCGCCACCAAGCTCTATTCCATCCTCGCCTATGAAAAGGCCCTGGGCTCGCTGCAATATGGGCCAGGCATCGCCATCGCCTTCTCCGTCGCTCCGCTCATGGCCATCCTGATCTGGCTCCTGGCTCGCTTCATGCGTCAGGACGACAAGCGCGACGGCGCCTCCGATAGGGGTCCCGGTTTTGCCGATCGGCTGCTGTCCAGTGCGACATGGTTGGTCAATATCATCATCGATCTGATCTTCCTGCCCATCCAGCTGATCTTTGCCGGGCTCGAATGGATGGTGCGCCGCGTGCGGGTCGCCAGCGGCCGTCCGGCGGCCCAGCCGATCCTGCGCAAGACCGCGCGCTCCAATGCCGGCCCCTTGGCGCGCTTTCTCGTGCTCGTGCCGTTCCTAGCCTTCGTCATCTTCCCATTCTACTGGATCATCACCACCTCGCTCAAATCCACCCCGCAGATCAGCGAACGTCGTTCGATCTTCTGGCCCGATCCGCCGACGCTGGACCAATATACCTCGCTGCTGCGCGACACGCCCTTCCTCACCTGGCTGATGAATTCGGCTTTTGTCGCCGCGGTCAGTACGCTCGTCTCGGTCGCCCTCGCCTCGCTGGCGGCTTACGCGCTGTCACGCCTGCGCTTCCGTGGCGCCGGGCTCCTGACGACGCTGCTGCTCATCACCTATCTCCTGCCCGGCACGCTGCTGTTCATTCCGCTCTACCAGACTCTGACCAATCTGGGCGTCATCAACAGCCATACCGCGCTGATCATCACTTACCCCACCTTCCTCCTGCCCTTCGCCACCTGGGTATTGATGGGCTATTTCCGCTCCATCCCGGTGGAACTGGAAGAAGCGGCACGCATTGACGGGGCCAGCCGCCTCTATATCTTCTGGCGCATCACATTGCCGCTGGCGGCGCCCGCCATCCTCTCGGTGACCCTCTTTGCCTTCACCAATGCCTGGAACGAGTTCCTCTTTGCTTTCGTCTTCATCACCAGCGAGTCGCTCCGCACGCTGCCCATCGGCCTGCAATCGCTGGTCGTCGGCGATATCCTGCCCTGGGGCAAGCTGATGGCCGCTTCGCTGCTCACTGCCGTTCCGGTTGCCATTCTCTATGTCTATGCCCAGCGCTTCCTGTCCGAGGGCCTGACGGTGGGAGCGGTCAAGGGATGAACGACGCGCCGCGGATCGGCGGAGGCGGGCGCGCGCCGGCAACGCCGGTCGTGCGCAGCGCCATTCCCTCGGCAGTCGACGCCATGGTGCTCAAGATCCGCGGTCTCATCTCCGATGGTGGTCTGGTCGTCGGAGACAGCCTGCCCACCGAGCGCGAACTGTGCGAACGTTTCCAGGCCAGCCGCAACACGGTGCGCGAAGCCATGCGCATCCTCAAGGCCTACGGCGTTGTGTCCGTGCGGCCTAAGGTCGGCGCGACAATTATCGATGACCGCATGGAGCGGGCGCTCGACCTCTTTTCCTTCAACACGCTCGATATTTCGCGGCGCACCTTCAACGATATCCAGGGTTTTCGCCGGCTCATAGAAGTGGCCTCTGTCGATACCATTTTCGATCAGATGCGACCCGATGACATCGCCCAGATGCGCACGATCAACGATCAGCTGCGCGCCGCCGGGTCGATCATCGAGGCGTCCGAGCTCGATTTCCGCTTCCATCTGCGCCTCGTGTCCATCCTGGATAACCGGGCTGTGCGCGACGTCTACACCATCATGAAACCGGTGATCATCCGCATCATGGAGCGGGCCAAGGAATTGCAGACCTTTCAGGGCGAAACCTACGAGCAGCACGCGGCGGTGATCGACGCGCTCGAGCAGCGCGATCGCATCCGCTACCAGTATGCGCTGCAATCGCACCTGCATATCGGCATCGCATTCTTCGAGGATTCGGCGGAGGAGGTCTGATCGGGCGAGTTCCGGTCGGCATGAATTATATTCAGGGGGATGAACTGGTGAAGATAACGGCTGTCAGGACCGCGGCGACGGTTGGCCATTGCATGCATCTTTGGGTGCGCATCGAGACCGATGCCGGCATTACCGGCCTTGGGGAATGCGTGCATGGCGGACATCAGGCCATCGCCATCATCGAAAAAGAGCTGGCCCAGAAGCTGATCGGCCGCGATCCTTTTGCCATCGACGCCATTTTCGAGGAAATCCGCCGCAGCCTGGTCTTCGAAGGCGGCTTTGCCGGTGCGCTGATCACCGCGCTCACTGGCATCGAGATTGCCCTTTGGGATCTCAAGGGCAAGGCGCTCACGGTCCCGGTCTACGAGCTGATGGGCGGCAAGTTCCGCGAGGATATCCGCGTCTATTGCGACTGCGAAGTCTCCCCGGGCATGAATATGGACGAGGTCCAGCGCGAGGTGGACCAGGTGCTCGAAGCCGGCTTCAAGGCGCTCAAGGTCGATCTCGACATCCGCGCCTATGGCCATTCCGGCACCGAAACGGCCTGGTACACCAAGGACCGGTTCAACATGACGCCCAACAAGTGGGAACATGACCGCATGGTGCAACTGGCCGAGATGGTCGTGGCGGCGGCGGGCAAGGAGGTTGAGGTCGCCTGCGATCTGCACACGCGGCTCGACAAGCACAGCGCCATTCGCCTCGCCCGCGATCTCGAACATCTCCAGCTCATGTGGCTCGAAGAGCCAATCCCGCCCGAGAATATCGACGTCATGGCCGAGATTACGCGCTCGACCTCGACCCCGATCTGTGCCGGCGAAAATCTCTACCTGCGCCACGGCTTCCGCAAGCTACTCGAAACCCAGGCCGTCGATATCATCATGCCCGATATCCCCAAATGCGGGGGCCTTTCCGAGTGCCGCAAGATCGCCGAGCTCGCCGATCTTCACTCAATCCCCTTCGCGCCGCACAATGTGTCTTCGCCCATCGGCACCATGGCCTCGGCCCATGTCTGCGCCACCATCCCGAACTTCCTGGTGCTCGAATTCCACTGGTTTCACCGCGACTACTGGTCGACGATCACCGATGGCGGCGACATCATCAAGAATGGCAGTATCAGGCTGAACGACCGGCCCGGCATTGGCCTCGAGCTCAACGAAGAGGTCGCACGCGCCCATCAGTATCCCGGCACGACCTGGTTCGCCTAAGCGCAGGCTCCGCTAGTTGAGCGTCTGGGCCCGCGAGCCCGATTATGGGGTTGGGCTTGCTAGGTGAGGATTTCGAAATTTGCTTGGAACGAATGCGTCTCGGCATCGTTTCCCGCCTTAGCCCTTGTTTCGGACCGAGCGAGTGGCTTTCCCGCTTCACAAGGAACCATTATGCGTCACCTCCCAACTCTCCTCGGTGCGCTTGCTGCGCTCGCCCTTATGTCAACGGCAGCATCTGCGCAGGTTGTCGTCTCCTCCAAGATCGACACCGAAGGTGGCGTGCTCGGCAACATCATCAAGCAGGTACTTGAGGACAATGACATTGCGGTGGAAGACCGCATTCAGCTTGGCGCCACGCCGATCATGCGTGAAGCCATTACTGCCGGGGAAATCGACATCTATCCCGAATATACCGGCAATGGTGCCTTCTTCTTCGACCGCGCCGACGAGCCGATCTGGAACGATGCGGCCGAAGCCTATGCTGAAGTCGCCAAGCTCGACTACGACGCCAACAAGATCGTCTGGCTCTCGCCCTCGCCGGCCAACAACACCTGGGCCGTTGCCTTGCGCAGCGACGTGGCCGAAGCCAACAGCCTTTCCACCTTCACCCAGTTCGGTGAATGGGTCGCCGGCGGCGGCGAGGTCAAGCTTGCGGCCTCGTCCGAATTCGTCAACTCGCCCGCGGCCCTGCCCAAGTTCCAGGAAGTCTACGGCTTCACCCTGACGCAGGACCAGCTTGTCGTGCTGTCCGGTGGCGACACGGCGGCCACCATTGCTGCCGCCGCCCAGCAGACCAATGGCGTCAACGCGGCTATGGTGTACGGCACCGATGGCGGCATTTCCGCTTCCGGTCTCGTCGTGCTCGAAGACGATCAGGGCGTGCAGCCGGTCTACCAGCCGGCGCCGATCATCCGCGAAGAGGTCCTGACCGAATACCCGCAGATCGAGGAATTGCTTAAGCCCGTCTTTGAGGCGTTGACGCTCGAAGTGTTGCAGGACCTCAATGGCCGCGTGCAGCTCGGCGGTGAGCCGGCCGCGGCGGTGGCCACTGACTTCCTGACACAAAATGGTTTCCTGGGCGGCTAAGCTCGCATCTGGAAACGGCTTTCGGAGGCCGCGGGCAATCCGCGGCCTCCATCTTGTTGTGGGTCGACAATGAGCATCGCACACCTTGCGGAAGAGCCATCTTCCGTCCGATCCCGTCTCGATCCGCTCGGCATGCTCGTCGCCGTGGTCGCGGTTGCGGGCTTGATGCTGCCCTTTGCCGTCTTCAAGGCCAATCGCATCGTGACCGGCGAGGGCGTTGCGCTGTGGGACGCTCTCCCGCTCGTGTCCGCTGCTATCGGTCTGGCCTGGATCGGCTTTTCCATCGTTATCGGCCTTCTGCGCCTGCCCGCAACCATCAAGCTGGCGGCCAGCGCGTCGAGCCTTGTGGTCATGATGCTCCTGATCGGCCTCGCCGGCCAGGCCATGATGCCGACTGACAATGCTTATGCGCGCATCGGCATCGGCCCCGGCTTCTGGCTGCTCGGCTTTGCCCTGGCGCTGATGCTGACGGATGCTCTTGCGCGGATGAAGCCCGGGCCGTGGATGCGCATCGGCCTCCTGGCGGTGGCTATTGGCGCCATGGGCCTCGTCCTTGGGAGCGGGGCTTGGAACGCTTTGTCCATCGTCATGGAATATGCCAGCCGGGCGCCTGCCTTCTGGCAGGAAGCACGCACGCATCTGCTGCTTGCCTTCGGCTCGGTTCTGCTCGCCACCGCGATCGGCGTGCCGCTCGGCATTGCCAGCTACAAATTCAGCGCGTTGCGACCCTCTGCGCTGAACCTCCTCAACATCATCCAGACCATTCCGTCCATTGCGCTCTTTGGGGTGCTCATCGCGCCGCTCGCCTGGGTCGCTGCTAACATTCCCGGTGCCCGCGCCATTGGCATTTCCGGCATCGGCATGGCTCCGGCAATGGTGGCGCTCACGGCCTATGCGCTGCTGCCGGTGGTCGCGAACACGCTGGTCGGCCTTACCGGCCTGCCCCAGGCTACCGTCGAGGCGGCGCGCGGCATGGGCATGACCTGGCGCCAGCGGCTGCTCCAGGTCGAGTTGCCGCTGGCCTTCCCGGTGATCCTCACGGGCATTCGCATCGTTCTGGTTCAGAACATTGGCCTTGCCACTATTGCAGCGCTGATCGGCGGCGGCGGGTTTGGCGTTTTCGTCTTCCAGGGTGTCGGGCAGACCGCGATAGACCTCGTCCTGCTCGGCGCCGCGCCGACCGTGGCCCTGGCTTTTGCCGCCGCCGTGCTGCTCGACAGTTTCATCGAACTCAGCTCGAAAGGGGCCAGGGCGTGATCGAGATCGACAATATCGTCAAAACCTTTCGCGATGCGACGGCGGTGGATCACGTCAGCCTCACCATCGAGCCGCATACGATCTGCGCCCTGGTCGGCACGTCCGGTTCCGGAAAGACGACGCTCCTGCGCATGATCAACCGTCTGGTGCAGCCCACCAGTGGCCAGATCCGCGTCGATGGACGCGACGTCATGAGCGTCCCGGCCTACGAGCTGCGCCGCAAGATGGGCTATGTCATCCAGGGCCATGGGCTCTTCCCGCATTGGACTATTGCCCGCAATGTGGCCACCGTGCCCAGTCTGCTCGGCTGGGACAAGGCCAGGATCGACCGCCGTGTCGATGAGCTGCTCGAGCTCTTCCAGCTCGATCCGGCCACCTATCGCGACCGCATGCCGGCCCAGCTTTCCGGAGGCCAGCGCCAGCGCGTCGGCGTCGCCCGCGCGCTTGCGGCCGAGCCCAATATCCTGCTCATGGACGAACCCTTCGGCGCGCTCGATCCGGTGACCCGCGGCAAGGCGCAGGAAGAGCTGCGCACCATCCAGCACACATTCGGCACAACGATCGTGCTCGTCACCCATGACATGGAGGAAGCCATCCATCTGGGCGACCGAATCGCCGTCATGGACAAGGGCCAGCTGCTGCAATGCGCGTCGCCCGCCGAAATCATCGCCAATCCCGCCACCGATTTCGTGCGCGAACTCGTCGGCACGACCGACCGGGCCTTCCGTCTCCTGTCCCTCTCCACCATAGGCGAGCATCTCGAACAGGGCGAGGCCCAGGGTGAGCCGCTCGATGCGGGGCTCACCCTGCGCAGCGCCTATTCCGAACTTTTGTGGTCCGGCCGGCAAAGCGCACCTGTCACCCGCTACGGCGCGCTGCTCGGCATTGTCTCGCTCGAAGGCCTGGGCCGATTGGCGGCGCATCCGTGACCCGTGTCGGCCTCGCACTACGCGGCATTGCGCTCGTTGTCCTGGTTTGGCTGGTCGTGCAGCCAAACGCCTTTTCGGGATTTTTCGCGCTTTTTGCCCGGCCGACCCAGCCCGCCATCTACAACCAGGGCAGTCTCCTGTCGCTGACCTTCAGCCATCTGCTCATCGTCCTGGCCGCCATCACCGCCTCGGCTTTTCTGGCCGTCGGCCTCGCCATTCTCGTGACGCGACGCTTTGGCAAAGATTTCCTCGCCGTGTCCCGCGCCATCGCCAATATCGGCCAGACCTTTCCACCGGTCGCCGTGCTGGCGCTCTGCGTACCTCTTTTCGGCTTCGGCACGACGCCCACCCTGGTCGCGCTGTTTCTTTACGGCCTCCTGCCGATTTTCGAGAACACCCTGGCTGGGCTTTCGAGCGTACCTCCGACCGTTATGGAAGCGGCTAAAGGCATGGGCCTCACCCCATCGCAGCGCCTGGTTCAGGTCGAACTTCCTTTGTCCCTCCCGCTGATCCTGGCTGGTCTGCGGCTCTCCACCACCATCGCGCTCTCCACCGCCACGATCGGCTCCACCGTGGCCGCGCCCACCTTGGGCGAAGTGATCATTGCCGGCCTCCAATCGGGCAACACCGCCTTCGTGGTCCAGGGCGGCATGATCGTCGGCCTTTTGGCCGTTCTCATCCATGACGGCTTTGCAGCGCTGGAACGCTGGCAGCTGCGGCGCATTGGCCGCTGACCGACCTCACGCCCCGGGCGCGACGCTCCTGTCATAGTCGCCCGATGACGGCACCTTGGCGCAAATTGCGCGCAATGCGGTCTTGAGGCCTTCTTCGAGCGTCGGGTGATAGAAGGGTTGCGCCAGCATGTCGCTCGCCGTCATGCCATGGGCGATCGCCTGCACCAGGAGATGCGCCATGTGTTCGGCGCCCGGACAGAACAGCACGGCCCCGGTCAGGCGGCCGCGACTGGGTTCGGCATGTATCTGCACCTGCCCCAGCGCCTCACCGTCAACTTTGGAGCGCCCCTGATCGCCATAGTCTGAAATGCCGGTCACGCTGTCCGCGTTCGGCGGCGCGCCGACCCTGGCCAGCACGGGCTGGCAGAACACCATGGAAAACGGCGTCATGCGTGGCGTGCGCACGACGTCCGGAAAAGTCGCCGCATTGCGTCCGGCGATCTGTCCTTCGGACGATGCTTCATGGAGGACCGGCACATCGGCATCCGCATCTCCGGCGATGAAGATCGGGGCCGCGCCGCATTGCATGCTTTCCCGGTCATATTCGGGCGTTCCATGATCATCGAGGACAAGGCCGGTCTTTTCCAGATCGAGCCCCTTCAATTGCGGCGGCCGGCCCGTGGCAATGAGGACGCGATCGAATTGCGCCTGCCCGGCACTATCTCCGGACCAGGTGAGCTCAGCCACCGTACCGCGCCGCTCGCCCCGCGTCTTGACGCCGAGATGAAGCGAAAAATCCTGCCCAAGTGCGTCCTGCATGAGACGCTGAATGGCCTCGTCTTCCACGCCGCCCAGTACCCGGGACTGGTCGAACAGCGCCGTCCTGACCCCAAGCCGGGCAAAGGCCTGCGCCAGTTCCAGCCCGATCGGGCCAGCCCCGATCACCGCAAGCGAGGCCGGCAGATCGGCCAGCTCGAACACCGTTTCATGCGTCAGGCAGAGATCCCCAAGGGCCGCGAAGTCATCGGGTATGCTCGGCGCGCCGCCGGTGGCGATGACGATGGCCTTGGTCTGCACCGTCCGGCCGTCATCGAGGCCGAGACGGTCCTGCCCGATAAATCGCGCGCGTCCCTTGATCATCGTACCGGGCGGAAAGTCCTCAAAGCCCTTGCGCGTGCTGGCCGCGAATTTGTCCCTTTCGCGTCGCACGCGGGCCATCACTGCCGCCCCATCGATGTGCACAGCGCCGGCATGGATGCCGAACTGGCCGGCCTCGCGCACACCATGGGCGGCATTGGCCGCCGCGATCAGCAGCTTGGACGGCATGCAGCCGACATTGGCACACATCGTGCCGTTGAACCTGTCGTCGATCAGCAGTACGCGCGCCCCGTCGCGCAGCGCCCGCCGCGTCGCCGCCAGGCCCGCCGTCCCGGCTCCGATCACGGCCACATCGCAATTCAGGTATTCCGGCCTATCCATGTCTCGTCCTATGCCTTTAAAGGCAGGACAAAATGGCCAGCCTCCAGCAGAAGACGAAATCCGCGCGCTGGTTCCGCCGGCCAGAACGGTCGCACCGAAATCGCGAGCGACAGACGATCGCTAGTGTGTGGCGGTGGGTCGGGAAAATGGCGGAGAGAAAGGGATTCGAACCCTTGAGACGGTTCCCCGCCTACACACTTTCCAGGCGTGCGCCTTCGACCACTCGGCCACCTCTCCGCATCGCCTTGCATCCGGTCTGGAAAGGCCGGACCCGCGGTTCCCGAAGGCCGCTGCGAGCGAGGCGCAATATACTCAGGATCGATTGCGGCGCAAGGGATGACTTGGGGCCCATACGCATTGTTTTGCCCCCGTTCACCTCAGCGCAATTAATATGCCCCATGCCTTGTGAGGGCAGGGGCGGCATGGCACAAAGCCCTTGCCCGAATGGAACCAGGATCGGACCGGTTCGATTGATCTCCACAGAGGGCCACAGGGAAGACGCATGCGGCTGCTGTTGCGGATATTGGGCACCTGGCTGATTGGCCTGGCGCTGATTTTTCTTGTCGTCGATGGCACCAAGTCCTTGGCTGCCAACACGCTGGTCTTCACCAGTTTCGGCGATGCCTGGAAACAATTGCACGCGCCGAGCCTGGAAGCCGTGTCTGACTTTTTGGAAAGCCGCTTCTTTGCCGAGCTCTTGCGTGTCAGTCTTGAGATGCTGCTGACTTATCCGGCATTTGCCGTGCTGGCCGTGCCGGGCATCGTGCTGGCATTGATGGGCCGTCGGCCACGCCGCGAGCGCTTCCTCCGCCAAGAACAGATTTGAAGCCGCTGTAACTTTCGCCCCATTGCGGGCGAATAAAGGGCTGAAAGGAGCAACACATGTTCTTCCGTCAAAAGCCGTCCACCATCCCGAGCGCCGCCGAGGCCCTGCCGGGCCGCGACACCGAAATGCCCGTGGCCACACAGCATTTCGTCAATGGCGCTGCCCTCAAGGGACCCTATCCGGCAGGCACCGAGACGATCTATTTCGGCCTTGGCTGCTTCTGGGGCGCAGAGCGCCTCTTCTGGCAGTTGCCCGGCGTCACCGTGACCGCCGTTGGCTACCAGGGTGGTCACACGCCCAATCCGAGCTATGAAGAGGTCTGTTCGGGCCGCACGGGTCACACCGAGGCGGTCAAGGTGGTCTACGACCCTAAGCTGATCAGCCTGGAAACCCTGCTCAAGACCTTCTGGGAGGAGCACGATCCCACCCAGGGCATGCGCCAGGGCAATGACGTGGGCACGCAATATCGCTCGGCCGTCTATACCACCACGCCCGAGCAGGCCGAAATCGTCGCCAAAAGCCGCGCCGCCTATCAGGACGCTCTCCGCGCGAGGGGCCTTGGCCCGATCACCACCGAAATCGCCGAGGCCGGGCCGTTCTATTATGCCGAGACCTATCACCAACAGTACCTGGCCAAGAACCCCAACGGCTATTGCGGGCTGGCGGGCACCGGGGTCAGCTGCCCCATCGGCCTGGGCGTCACGGCCTGAGACTTGAGGGTCCGGCATCTGGGTTTACCAGCATGCCCATGATAGCCAGGGGGCGTTCCGCTGCAGCGGAGCGCCCCTTTTTTGGCCTTGTCCCCGCACCATGACCCATCTGCCGATCATGCATCGTCCCCAGTTCGAAGCATATGTCCTGTCGCTGCCCGCTGCGACGCTGGTGCGGCAATGGCGAGACGACTCGGTGGCCAAGGTCGGTGGCAAAATCTTCTGCCTGCTCGATCGCGATCCGGGTGAAATCTGGCTCAAGGTTTCCGACATGGCCTATGACCTGATGACCGAGATGGACGGCATCCGTCCCGCCCCCTATTTTGCCCGAGCCGGCTGGGTTGCGGTCTCGCATCGCAGCGACTTGAGCGACGACGACCTGCGCGCCTATATCGCCGAAGCCCATCGTCTTGTCGCCACGCGTCTCAGCCGCAAACTGCGCGCGCAACTGGGGCTCGACTGCCCCTAGGGCAGGATCGCATAGACCTTGAGCGGCCCGCCGATCGAGATGTCTTCGAGCCAGTCCGGCGGCGTGCCAGCCGCGAGCAGGTTGATCACCGTCCCGGGGACATCGAGCCCTGGTCCGCGCATTTCCGGCATGGCGGGGCAGGTGACGACCAGCCCCAGCCCGCGCACCCGCGCGATCTCGCGGGCTTCCTCGGCCGAGCGGTTGAAGAAACGGAAGGCGTCGAGCACCCCGTCCTCGTTGCGATGATATGGTGCGGCCACCACATCGTGCGGCGTTTCGAGCAGCATGTGCGATCCGAGGTCTATCGGCGTCATGATCCGCTCGGGCGGCAGGCCGCGCAAGTCGGCAAAGCTCTCCGACACAAGGCATGGCAGCTTGCTTGCCCGCGCCTGGGCCACGACCTGCGCCTGGCCGTGGGGCAGAAGATTGATGGTGAAGCTCACCACGACGCTGAGGATGACGCCTGAAAACACCAGCCAGGCGCCGATAAGGCCCAGCGCCGGCATCACGCTCTTGTGGCGCAGATAGCCCTCGCGTGCCATCACGATCAGCCAGGCGGCGGCAGGAATGGTGGGCAAAATAGCCAGTCGCGCTCCGCGAACCTGCGTCAGCATGACCAACGTCGCGCAGCCCATAAAGACGATCAGCGTCAGCCAGGCCAGCCGCTTTTCAGGATGGCGCCGGAAGGCCAGGGCGGCAGCGGCTAGCCCGAGAAAAACGGGCGCGCCCACGACGATGGAATAGACCGGAAGTTCCACCACCGACACGTGCCAGGGCTTAGCCTCGACGATGGCGGCGATCCAGTTGGCCTGCAGCCACGGATCGAGACTGCCATAGGGGCCGGCAAGGCATTTCGGATAGATGAGGACCACGGTGCCCGCGGCGACCGCGCCCAGCACGGCCAGGACTGCGAGCCGCAGGATGGCCAGACGCGGCGCCGGCAGCAGTGAGACGGCGAGATAGGCCAGGCCCACCGCCAGCCCCGCCAGCACGAAGACCGGCGAGATCATGTCGCAGGCCGCTTCCTGCCAGCGCCATGGCGGCCGCGCCAGCATCAGATGCAGGACCATGCCGCCACCCAGCCCGAGGCCGAAGCGCCTGAGATTGCCCGCCCGTGCCGGATCGGCAACATAGGAAAGGCCGAAGGCGAGAACGGCGGCGATGACCAGGGGCGCTGCCTCCAGCGCCACGGCCAGCGCCGTCGCTGCCAGCAGTCCGGCCAGCCAGGCCGCCAACGGCCGCCGCAGCGCCACGAGACTGGCCAGCAGGCAGCCAAGCGTGAGGAGGATGATCACATTGTGATGGTCGACGCGCCCGGGCGTGAATTCGGAGAGGACGGCAGGGCTGAGAATCGGCAGCACCAGGGCGGGCAGCAACCCGGCCCGTCCCACCAGCTCCAGCGTCACCTTGGCGCTGAGCCAGAGCAGCAAGCCGAGCAGCGCCAGCGGCCACACCGTGCCGGTGACGATCTGGGCGAGAGGCATGTCTGTGAACAGGGAGGCGAGGAACAGGATCGCGGCCAGGGGCAGGTCGACGAGCCGCGACCAGTGGATTTCCGCCCCATAGGGCGTATCGAGCCGGTGCTGCACGAGGTCGTACCAGCCCTGGCCGTGGAGCAGGTCGCGCACCACCACCATGCGCATGGCATCGTCCGTATCGAGAAAGAACGGCCCGCCCGGATTGGCGAAAAAGGCCCGCCACACCAGCGTGCCGACGGCAATGCACCAGATGACGACGATCCAGAGCCAGTCCTGACGGGTCAGCGAAGTCGAGTTGCTTTGCGGCACGAAGAGGTCCTGCGATCATCTGTGCCGACCTATGACCGAGTTGGGTTAAGGGCGGGTAGAAAGGTGGCGCGCACGGTTTCACGGCTTGCTATAGTCGTGCTGTGGCAAAGGAGCATGACATGACCGCGCCGCTCTCTCCAGCATCCATCGCTCAGATCGCCCGCGGCGTGGGCGATATCGCCCAGGCGACGGCGTGGTATCGCGACACGCTTGGCCTCGCCTTGCTTTTTGAGGCGGAGGGCATGGCGTTTTTCGAGCTTGGCGGCACGCGGCTTTACCTGCAGCAGACGCCGCAGCCCGGGCCGGAATCCATCCTCTACCTCGCCGTTACCGATATCGAGGCGGCCCATTCCGGCCTGCTGCAGAACGGCGTCACGATACTGCGTGCCCCGCACATTGTGCATCGGCATGCCGATGGCACCGAGGAGTGGATGGCCTTCTTCAACGATCCCGAAGGACGGCCGCTGGCGCTGCTGGAGCGAAGGCCCTCGCGCGGGCAATAGTGCGATGGGGCCCGGCGCTAACCTTGTGCCAACCATTGCCGGGTGATGATGGTGCCGGACGCGGGAGCTTTCCCACTTGAAGACACGGACGAAACACCTTTTGAGCTGGGCGGATACCGACCCGGCCAGGACGCTGGCGCCTATCCAGCGGCTGGTCGTGATTGCCCTGGTTTGCGCGGTCCTGGCCACGGCACTCCTGGCCATGTCCGTTCTTCATGTCATGTCCACGACCACCGAAATGTCCATGGCCGGAGAGCGCATCCGCGCCAGCCGCATTGCCGACCTGCTGCAGCGCCCGCTTCTCGCCGAAACCAGGCCCGATCTCGATCACCTGGGTCATGTCGCCGGTCTCGAAGGCCTGATCCTGACTGCGCAGCCGGCTACCGATACCCGCTATCAGTCCATTCCGCTTCTGGGTGGACCCTCCGGCGGACAATACCTGACATGGAAGGCGGCGACGCCGGGAGCCGCCCTGGCCGGGCGCTATGCGCCGGTGCGCGTGCCGCTGATCCTGGCCATGATTGCGGGCGTCCTTCTGTGCCTCTTCGGCATGCTTCGCCATGTGGGCAAGATTGAGCAGCAGCGCGCCCTGGCCCAGCGCCAGGCCCTGCGGGACCACCTGACCGGCCTGCCCAACCGTCTGGCGCTCGACCATGAGCTGGTGCGCCTTGCGGCCGGAGGCGAACACTTTTCGGTACTGGCTTTCGATCTCGACCGCTTCAAACCCATCAACGATCTCTTCGGCCATCACGCCGGCGATCTGGCGCTGATCGAGATATCACACCGGTTGGCGGCCCAATTGCAGCCGGGGGAACTCTTGGCGCGCATCGGCGGCGACGAATTCGTCGCAGTCGTGCATCGTGGCGAGCGCCGCTCCGTTCTGGCGCAACTGGCGCGCGACTGTGTCACCGCTGTCAGCCGTCCGCTCCATGTCGTGGGTCAGAATGTGTCGGTCGGCATCAGTATCGGCGTCGTCGACACGGCCCGCCGCCACGCTCCTGGCACCCTGCTCAAGCATGCCGACCGCACGCTTTACGAAGCCAAGCGGCGCAACGCTGGCACCTTTGTCTTTGCGCCTGCCGGCGCAGCCTTCCGCGAATCTCCCGAACCCGCGCCCGGAACGGAACTCGCTCGGCCCTTCGCGCTCGCAGCGGGCTTCTAGACTCAGGACGCCTTGAGCCCCGGCCTTGGCCGTGGCGTCAGCCCGTGCATGAACAACTGTTCGAGATAGCGCGCCGCATCCTCGAACCGGCCCTCGCCATTGCGCCCCCTGCCCAGCACCGCCCGTACCTGGACGTCGAAATCGGCATAGTGCTGCGTCGTCGCCCAGATCGAAAAGATCAGGTGATAGGGGTCGGTCCGGGCCAGCTTGCCCTGGTCCATCCAGCTCAGCAGCACTTTGGCCTTTTCATCGACGAGATTTTTGAGGTCCACTTCGATCATGTCGATCACATGCTCGGCGCCGCGCAGCATCTCATTGGCAAAGAGCCGGCTTTCCCGCGGGAAGTCGCGCGCCATTTCGAGCTTGCGCCGGATATAGGAGCGGATTTCGGTAAAAGGGTCCCCGTCCTCGTTCATCTCCCGCAGCGGCGCCAGCCAGGTGTCGAGCAGGGTGCCGATCAGCCGCCGGTGAATCTCTTCCTTCCGAGGGAAATAATAGAGCAGGTTGGGTTTGCTCATCCCCGCCACTTCCGCGATCTGGTCGATCGTGGCCCCGCGAAAGCCATGCACGGCAAAGACGTCGAGCGCCGCCTCGAGGATGATGTCCTGCTTTTCCTTCTGGATGCGGGTCAGGGGGCGTTGTCGGGCGGGCGGATGGCTGGCGGCGGCCTTCGCATCGGCCTTGTGCTGGCGCGTAGCCATGACCGGCGCGCTCTCATCGGCTTTCAGTTTTCGAGGGGCCATTTTCGCCTTGCGGGAATGTGTAGGGATGCTAACATTTTTCCAACTGGTCAAAATTTCCGGGGTTCGCGACTATCCGTCAAGACCCAATCGATGGCCGGGCAATAATCATTGGGAGCGAGCCCTCGTGTCCACTTCGTCCAACGTCGCGCCGAACGACCTCAGCGCTTTCTGGATGCCCTTTACGGCAAACCGGCAGTTCAAGAAATCGCCCCGCATGTTCGTGGCGGCCAAGGACATGCACTACACCACCGCCGATGGCCGCCAGGTGCTCGACGGCACGGCAGGCCTCTGGTGCTGCAATGCAGGCCATGCGCGGCCCAGGATCGTTGAGGCCATTGCCAATCAAGCGGCCGAACTCGATTACGCCCCCGCCTTCCAGATGGGCCATCCCAAGGCCTTCGAGCTGGCCAACCGCCTCGTCGACCTGGCGCCGGATGGCCTCGATCATGTGCTCTTCACCAATTCCGGTTCTGAATCGGTCGAAACCGCGCTCAAGGTGGCTTTGGCCTATCATCGCGTGAAGGGCGAAGGCAGCCGCTTCCGCCTCATCGGCCGCGAGCGCGGCTATCATGGCGTCAATTTCGGCGGCATCTCGGTGGGCGGCATCGTCACTAACCGCAAGATGTTCGGCACGCTGCTCACCGGCGTCGACCACCTGCCCCATACCCACAATCTCAAGCAGAATGCCTTTTCCCGCGGCGAGCCGGCTCATGGCCTCGATCTTGCCGACGAGCTAGAGCGCATCGTCACCCTGCATGATGCCTCGACCATTGCCGCCGTCATCGTCGAGCCGGTGGCCGGCTCGACCGGCGTGCTGATCCCCCCGCCGGGCTATCTCAAGCGCCTGCGCGAAATCACCAAAAAGCACGGCATCCTGCTGATCTTCGACGAGGTCATCACCGGCTACGGTCGTCTCGGCACCCCGTTCGGGGCGGACTATTTCGGCGTCGTGCCCGACATCATGGTCACCGCCAAGGGCCTTACCAATGGCGTCATTCCCATGGGCGCGGTCATGGTTTCTGCCGAAATCCATGACGCCTTCATGCAGGGACCCGAACATCTGATCGAGTTCTTCCACGGCTATACCTATTCGGGAAATCCGGTGGCCTCGGCCGCGGGCCTGGCAACGCTTGAGACTTACAAGGAAGAGGGCCTGCTGACCCGCGGCGCCGAACTGGCGAAAAAGTGGGAGGATGCACTCCATTCGCTCAAGGGCCTGCCGCATGTCATCGACATCCGCAATATCGGCCTAGTTGGCGCTATCGAATTGCAGCCGATCGACGGATCGCCCACCAAGAGAGCCTTTTCCGCCTTCCTCAAGGCCTTCGAGCAGGGCCTTCTCATCCGAACCACTGGCGATATCATTGCCTTGTCGCCGCCGCTGATCATCTCTGAAAGCCAGATCGATCAGATCGTCTCCACCCTGTCGGGCATCCTCAAGACGCTTGAGTAAAATGGAACAAAAATTCTATACGAGAGAAGATAGAATGAATGTTCTCAATCTGGAGGGGCAACCCTGATGCACGTCATTGAAAACGCCGTCGCCGGCAAGCGCTACGTGTCCGCCTCGACCCGTCGGGTCCCGGTCTTTAATCCCGCCACCGGCGAACAGAGCGCCGAGCTGCCGCTGTCGACCATGGATGAGCTCAACGCCGCCGTGGCCAGCGCCGTCAAGGCGCAGGTCGCCTGGGGCGCGACCCCGCCGATGAAACGGGCGCGCGTCATGTTCAAGTTCAAGGCATTGCTCGATCAATATGCCGACGATCTCGCCCGCGAAATCTCCAAGGAACACGGCAAGGTGCATGACGATGCGCTGGGCGAAGT
>PJUF01000349.1_pt1 | contig 36354 bp, 26 predicted proteins | sample 1512191 | NCBI WGS metagenome assembly PJUF01 (sample SAMN08177673, study PRJNA422409) | Feces metagenome, whole genome shotgun sequencing project. | isolation source: Chicken feces (3) enriched on wood chips | host: Gallus gallus | place: USA: Madison | collected 2015-01-15 | reverse complement strand
TCTTCAGCTTATAGCTGATGTACATACTCAAAAGCATAGGAACACCTACAACAATCAGATAAATTGGGTCAAATACCATAGTCTTTTATTTAAGTTTAAAATTAATTTCTTCGTAAATTTCTTTTCCTTCTATCTCAAAAATTATTCCATCGCGCCTATTGTCAGTCGGGGGCATTTTAAAGTTTTGAATCCGTTGTGACTGAATTGGTAAAAACTGTTCTATAAACACTTCATTTTCCTGCATTTCGGTAAATTGAATCTTATCGAATAATTTGTTTTTCAATACAATACCTTTGATGCTAACGCTATCTGAAAATCCATTGATTACCATAAAAATTTCATAGCCTCTTTCGAATTCAGAATAAGTTTTCATTTCGTACTGGGCTGTCAAAATTTCAGGTAATTTTGTTTTAGCAGAATTGACACAGGAAAAAACCATTCCGGTCATTAGGAAAAAAACCAGTTTATTTAAATTTTTCATACCTTTAAAAATACAATTTATTTTGAAAATGAAAACGAAAATATCTCTCCTCTCCTTATTTGTGTTTATTACTTTAATTTCATGCGAAAATAATGATGATATGCCGGCACCTTCGGTTTCTGTCAATGATTTTGTATGGAAAGCATTAAATCTTTGGTATTATTGGCAGGAAGATGTGCCCAACCTGGCAGACAACCGGTTTTCAAATGATACTGAGTACACGCATTTTCTGAATTCTCAGCAAACAGACGAGCTATTTTTCAATCTTCTCTATGATTATGGAAACACAGACCGGTTTTCATGGATTGTAAGTGATTACCATCAGCTGGAGAATTCATTTGCCGGAATTAAAAAGACCTTCGGTATGGACTATGGATTGGTTTATGCCGGACAAAACACCAATGTGGTGTTTGGGTATGTTCAATATGTGCTTCCCAATTCACCTGCTTCTACTATGGGGATGGAACGTGGAGATATTTTCACCCGCATCAATGGGACTCAACTCACGGATTCCAATTATGCAGAACTTTTGGGCAATAACTCTGCTACTTTCGGAATGGGGTATATAGAAAACGGACAGCTTCATGACAGTAGCGAAGAGATTTCTGTAGTCAAAACCGAAATGCAGGAAAATCCGGTGTATTTAACGACTGTCATTGAGCAGGACTCGCATAAAATCGGGTATTTGGTTTACAATGGGTTCCGGGCTAATTTTAATGATGAGCTGAATGAAGCAATCGGGCAATTGAGCAGTCAGGGAATTACGGATTTGATTATTGACTTGAGGTACAACGGCGGCGGAGCAGTTCAGACCTCTGCTTATTTGGGTAGTATGATTACAGGACAATTTAATGGTCAAGATTTTACGAATTTAACATTCAACCAGAAAACTTCATCTAATAATTCAACTTATAAATTTGAAAATGAAGGTAAAACTTATAATGACAATCTGGAAGAAAATGGGTCATTTGCATTGAATCATTTGAATTTAAATCACCTTTATGTCCTTACAACCGGGGGAACCGCTTCTGCGAGCGAAATGCTCATCAGCTGCTTAAAACCTTATATAGAAGTAACAACCATAGGCACCCAAACCTATGGAAAAACAGTCGGGTCGATTACACTTTATGATTCTTCTTCTTCTTATTATACATCCAATGAAAATATAAATCCCAACCACACCTGGGCCATGCAGCCCATTGTTTTTGAGTACAAAAATTCGCAAAATCAATCATCACCAACTATGGGTGTTTCTCCGAATGTTGAAATCAACGAAATCAATTATCTTGAAAATTTAATGCCGTTAGGAAACCTTTCCGAACCTTTATTGGAAGTAGCTATAAACCAAATCACAGGAGATGCAGGGAAAAGCACCGCCGTCATGACATTTCCCAACGCGGCATTATTCACAACTTCTCAATCTATAGAAAGATTTGGAACAGAAATGTATTTAGAAAAAGGTTTTAAATTAAATCCATAGTTTCTTTTATCTTTGCCAGCTGTATGGACATAGAAATCAAAGAAATCCGTTCTCGGAGCGAATTAAAAAAATTTGTACAATTCCAATTGGAGCTGTACAAAAACAATCCTTATTTTGTTCCCCCTCTCATTTCAGATGAAGTAAACGGATTGGATCCTGACAAAAATCCTGCATTTAAATTCGCAAAACCTTATTATTTCTTGGCATACAGAAATGGAAAAATAGTCGGACGGATTGCGGCCATTATTAACCAGATTGAAGTAAATGAACAAAAGATAAAAAAAATCAGATTCGGATGGTTTGATGTAATAGATGATATTGAAGTCACAAAAGCTTTATTTGCAAAAGTGGAAGAAATCGCCCGTGAAAACGGCTTGGAATTTATGGAAGGGCCTATGGGAGCATCTAATCTTGAGAAAGCGGGAATGCTGACTTACGGATTCGATGAACTTTCTACGGCTATTACCATCTATAATTATGAGTATTACCCAAAGCATTTAGAACAGCTCGGATTTATAAAAGAAAAGGAATGGGTAGAAAATCTGATTCAGGCACCCAAAATAATCTCTGATAAAATTTACCAATTTGCCAATTTGGTTCAAGAAAGGTACAAGCTCAAATTATTGCATTTTAAAAATGCAAGAGAAATGCAGCCTTACATAAAACCGGTTTTCGATTTGCTGGAAGAATCTTACAAAGAACTGGAAACCTATGTTCCGATTTCAGAAGAACAAAAAGCTTTTTATGCCAAGAAATATTCCAAAATATTAAATCCGGATTTTATCAATTTCATTGAAGACGGCGAAGGCGAACTTTGCGCATTTGCCATCACCATGCCTTCTTATGCCAAAGCTTTACAAAAAGCAGGCGGTAAACTTTTCCCATTTGGATTTTTCCATTTACTTAAAGCACAAAAGGTGAATGATACAGTTGAATTTATTTTAATCGGCGTTCACCCAAAATACCAAAGAAAAGGAATCACCGCTATCATTTTCAGAGAAATGTATGAAACTTTCAGAAAACATAACATCAAATTTCTGGAGACCAACCCTGAACTGGAAGACAACCAAAGCGTGCAGCTGCTTTGGAAGGATTACAATCCTGTTTTACATAAAAGACGCAAGACATTTAAGAAGAATATTGTCTGAATTTTAAATGTCTTGAAATCAATAATTAACTAAGCTTAAAATTTCATTGGTAAAGCCGTTTAATCTTTCTTTCCCTTCCAGGAAAGTCAAATCTGCAATAAAACTGAACTGGGTCACAACTCCTCCACATTTTTCCACCAGCAAAGCAGAAGCCTCAGCTGTTCCGCCGGTAGCCAAAACATCATCATGAATGAGTGCGCGCATTCCTTTTTTTATGTATTGCGGTTGAACTTCTATAGTTGCGTTCCCATATTCCAAATCATAGGATTGAGAAACAGTGGGCGGTGGTAATTTCCCTTGTTTCCTGATCAAGACAAATGGAATCTCTAACTTTTGGGCAATCAACAATCCAAACAAAAACCCGCGGCTTTCTATTCCACAAACCACATCGATTTTATCTTTGCTAAATGCCGCAAAGGCTTCTACAATTTCGTGACAGAGATTCGGGTTCTGAAACAATGTGGTGATATCCTTGTACTGGATTCCCGGTTGAGGAAAATCTGCAACGCGTGCTATATTTTGGTCAATTCGTTCAGATAATGTATTCATTTTCTATTGTTTACTTCTTAAGTCGGAATAAAGCCGAAGATCAGCTTTCGTCAAGCACACCCAGCAAAATCTCGCAACCTTTTTTAATTTCTTCTTTGGAAATCGTCAAAGGCGGTGTGATTCTAAGGTTCTGAATGCTGTACATGAGCCAAAACAAAATTAAACCTTTGTCCATGCATTTGGCAGCAACTTCCAATGCATATTCTTCCGATTCCAGTTCCGGCGCAAGCATCAGCCCTCTTCCGTGAACCGCTTTTATTTTCGGATGAACCAATAATTCCCGGAATAATTTTTCTTTTTCATCAATCTGATGCATTAAATCGGATTTCATCAATTCCTCCAAAGTAGCCAGAGCCGCCGCTGCTACTACAGGGTTTCCACCAAAAGTAGTGATGTGACCCAAACTCGGGTGATGTGAAAGACAATCCATTACCTCCCCACTTGCTGTAAAAGCACCGATAGGCATTCCGCTTGCCATTCCTTTTCCCATCACCAAAACATCAGGAACCATATCATAATGCTCAAAAGCAAATAATTTTCCGGTGCGACCGAATCCGGGCTGGATTTCATCCAAAATCAATAGTGCGCCCATTTCTTCACAACGTTGTTTGAGTTTTTTCAGGTAATCATTTTCCGGCAATTTAAACCCTGATGCACCTTGAATGGTTTCCACAACTACTCCCGCAGTCTTATTTGTAATTTTAGCTAAATCTTCTTCTGAATTAAATTCAATAAAATTAATCATCGGTAAAAGCGGACGAAATGCGCGTTTTTTGTCTTCCCTTCCCGCCAGGCTGAGCGAACCTTGTGTATTGCCATGATAAGCATTTTTACAGGCGACGATTTCTTCTCTGCCGGTATAGCGCTTGGCCAATTTCATGGAAGCTTCAATTGCTTCGGTTCCTGAATTGACCAGATAAGTAGTGTTTAAAGAATCAGGTAAAACATTTGCCAGCTTTTGACATAATTGAACCGGTTTCTCTTGTGCATATTCGCCATACACCATTACATGAAGATGCTTGTCTACCTGATTTTTGATTTCCGTAATGACCCGTTGATGAGAATGCCCGAGCGTATTAGCCGAAACACCTGCTGCAAAGTCCAGATAGGCCTTCCCGTCTTTTCCATAGATATAGCTTCCTTTGGCATAATCTACTTCAAAACCAGAAGCAAATTGTGTTGTCTTTGCTTGATATTTAAAAAAATTTTGTTGTAAATTCTCTGAATTCATTTATAGTACAATAAGCAGTACTGCGGCGGCTCCTGCCGCATAAGCCCCAACGGTAAACAAGTCTGAAAATGGTTTTGAAAACCTTCTTTCCAAAATTAATTCTTCATTGATTTCATCTTTGTGCAGCTTTACTTCTTTTTGGGGTTTGCGGATGATATGGGAAACCAACGAATCTCCCTCCCATTTGTCAACCTGGATTTTAAATTGTTTATCCCTGGCTGTGATTTTGTAAAACTTATTGGGTTGCAATTTCCCTTTGATTCCGGCGTCAACAATCTGAGGTTCAGTACTGTCTATGGAATTTATATCTTGTTTTCCTTTTTGCGAACCTTCGAGATTCATGTTTTTTGTAGGATTCAACTCTAAGTTTTTGGTTTCCCTTCCATCTTTATCAGGACTTCCCATGTTTTCTTTTTTATCTTTTTCTTTATCCTGTTCCTGTTTTGACTTCATTCTTTCCTTTTCTTGTTGCTCTCTTTCATTTTTAGGATTGATGGATACTTTTTGTTTGCTTCTCTCATAGCTGTCCATTGAGGTAATAGATCCCGGAGCTGGCGAAACCGGTGCATCGTTGTTAGCCATTCCTTCTTTTTCAGTATAAGGCTTATAAATGTAACAACTGGTAGTCAAAAACAAAATCGGCAATAATATGTATTTTAATGTTTTCATTTCCTAATTTAAAATTTTTAGGTAAGTAAGTTTGTAAAATTAATAATCTATAACGGATTATTCCTCATTTTCTTTTGATTGTTGTTCAGATTCTGCTTCTTGTTTCAATTTATCAATGTTAATCATTTGATTTTCTTCCAAATTCATTTCATCCGGTTGGGTTTTCAGGTTATCGGGAGGGTTATCAAAAATATCCTGCCATCGTCTCATTTTTTCATCTCCTCTCCATTTGAAATTTTTGAGGTAACGTGAACTTTCCGGCAATTTTGATTCCGGAAAAAGTTTAGACGCCGCCTGAATTCTGCATGAAAGAACTTCTACATCATTACCATTGATTTGGGCTTCAATAATTCCGCAATCAGATAAATTAATTCCGATTCGTTCTTTTTCTTTGGTTACTTCGTCCTCATCATCTACATAAGTAACCGACTGGGCATTTTCGTGGACTTCAACCAGATTTAATTTATTATTGATAAAAAATCCGGTCATGAATTTCCCTTTGACCTGATTAAAATCTTTTTCTGTCAACGAATCTGATTTTGCAATCGCAAACGCATTGTTAAACACCATTACGGAGTCCATTACCTGTTTCTCAGTGTTGTTATATGCATAAATCGTATCTCCCGTAATCTGCTGTTCTCCTGACCACATAATGGGATCACGGAAAAATTTCATGATTCCTTTTGTCTCATTAAATGAAATAGAATCCGATTTCCCCTGTGCATTGCTTTTGAAGTAACGGGCATTGAAGAATGCTTTCACCAATTTTGTAGAATCGGCATCATGGCGTCTAACGACCATAATCGTATCGGCATGAAAATAAAGTGAATCTTCGGCAAAAGCTTTGACACCATATGCATTGATTGTCACAAAAGCAGAATCCAAATCACGGTAAGCTTCACCATATTCGCCGCGAATAAACCGGTTTTCTTCGGGATCATTGATTAAAACATCTCCTTTTGCCCAACCAAATCCGGTTTTATCATTGAAATACATTTCATCTCCCCACAATTCCTTTCCCTCACGATACACAGTCGAACGTTTGTTCAAAAATGCTTCACCTGTCTGTTTATTGAAAATTCCGCCGCCCTCCGGCATTAGGATATAATTCCTTGGGTTTTCTCTGTCGGTAATGGTTGTCCTGCCAGAAAATACCGTGATATCGGTCACCTGATTCATGGTCATTTGTTCGGAGTTAATCCGATAATCGGGTGTTTCAATCATTACATTCCGGTCAAAACTAATTTCTTTGGTATGGGCATTGTAAACCAAAACCTGCGTGTGGGTTATAGTCCCATCATTCCCGCGTATCACTGCTCCTGCATCTGTTCTGGCGATTCCGGTTTTACGGTCATACACCATATGAGGTGTTTCTATCCGCTGGCCGGGATCAATCATCACTACATTTCCAGATGCAATGGCAATATCGGTCACCCTATTGTATTCGACATAATCTGCAAAAAGCTCTGATTTTTTGTCTTTCATGTGGACGTTGTCAAATGCCTTGGCAATGCTGGTATTTCCATCATATTCCAGACTGTCGGAAACCATGTTGACAGAATCATTTACAACCCGGACTCTTGACCATGCACGAAAAAAGTTTTCTTTCTGATAAAAAACAGCGCTATCGCTGTACAATTTGGTTCCGTCATGTTCAAAAATCACATTTCCATACGCAAACGGATTGCCTTCAAACTTATCGGGCAGCACCCGTAAAATTTCAGAATGAAGGTGTTTGATTTTTTTGACAGGCGGATTGTTCGACTGAATCGGAGTTTGAGCCAAAGCCCAATTTCCCAAAATCAAAATGAGTAAAGCTGAAAGAAATTTTATCTGTTTATTCACTGCTTCTTCTGCCATAAAAATAAAGCGAATGGCTGTCAACTTTTATGCCGAAAACCTCTTCTATTGTTGCTTTGATGGATTGGATTCTCGGATCGCAAAATTCAATTACTTCGCCAGTATCAGAAAGAATAATGTGGTCGTGCTGTTTATCGAAATAAGATTTTTCATAATGCGCCTGCTGGTCTCCAAACTGGTGTTTCCGCACCAACTTGGCATCCAGTAAAAGTTCAATCGTATTGTAAAGCGTTGCACGGCTCACACGGTATTTTTTGTCTTTCATCATGATGTAAAGACGGTCTATATCAAAATGCTCATCGGTCGAATATATTTCTTCCAGAATCGCATAACGTTCGGGTGTTTTTCTATGTCCGTGGTCTTCCAAAAAGTTAGTAAAAACCTGCCTTACTATCTCGTAATTCTTTTGTTTTACAGCATCCATAATCTTTTCTGTAAAGTTTTGGTAAAGATAGTTTATAATTTGAAGATTTGGAAATTTAGCGGTTTCAACCTGTCTTAAACATCTAAAATCGCCATTTTATAACGGATTATCCATTTAATTGTCGTACCCTTGCACCGGTTATTTTTTTTCGAATTTAAATCCTCGATAATCTTCACACAGCAGGGCTTTCCTTTCAAAAAGGAGCTAACATGACGAAATTATAACTACCATCAAGCCCTTATTTTAATAATTAATTCAAAATGTATTTCTTCAAAAACATAGAAATACATTCATTTTATGTTCAAATTATGACAAATTTTAAAGATTTAAATTTAATTCAACCTATACAAAAAGCATTGGACGAATTGGGATATGAAAATCCCACACCTATCCAGCAACAAGCGATTCCTCCTGTTTTACAGGGAAAAGATGTGTTGGGCTGCGCCCAAACCGGAACCGGAAAAACAGCAGCATTTGCCATTCCGATTCTTCAGCTTTTAGAAGCTCAAAAATCTCAAAATCAAAGAAAATCCATCAAAGCATTGATTGTAACGCCCACCCGTGAGCTGGCTATTCAAATTGACGAAAGTTTTTCTGACTATGGAAAGCATCTCCCCTTAAAACACGCAGTTATCTTTGGTGGAGTCAAACAAACCCCACAAGTGGGGAAATTGCGAAACGGAGTTGATGTTCTGATTGCTACACCCGGACGTTTACTTGATCTGATCAATCAGAAAATCATTTCATTGAAAGACATTCAGACATTCGTCTTGGACGAAGCCGATCGTATGCTCGACATGGGGTTCATCCACGACATCAAAAAATTATTGCAAATCCTGCCTCCTAAAAGACAAAATCTTTTCTTTTCGGCTACCATGCCCAAACCAATCCAGGAATTGGCCAATACAATTCTGCACCAGCCTGTAAAAGTAGAAGTTACACCTGAATCTACAACTGCAGAAACCATTATGCAGGAGATTTATTATGTTGACAAATCAAATAAAATCAAATTGTTGCATGATTTAATCAAAAACCAAATCAAAGAAAGTGTATTGGTTTTTACCAGAACCAAACACGGTGCCGACAAGCTGGTAAAGGCTTTGGCAAAATTAAATGTTTCGGCAGCCGCCATTCATGGAAATAAATCACAAAATGCAAGACAAAATGCCTTAAATAATTTCAAAAACAAGAAAATTCAGGTTTTGGTTGCGACCGATATTGCTGCGCGCGGAATAGACATTGATCTACTAAAATTTGTGGTCAATTTTGAAATTCCTAATATTCCCGAAACCTATGTTCACAGAATTGGCCGTGGGGGGCGTGCCGGAGCAGAAGGTATTGCTATTTCACTTTGCGACATTGACGAAAAAGAATATGTAAAAGACATCCAGAAAGTAATCGGAATGAAGATCCCGGAAGCGGCAAATAATCCTTATCCTATGACCCACTTTGAATTGTCGCCCCCAAAACAAAAACAGCCAAGACCACCGAGGACACAAAGGTTCAAAGGAAATTCTGAAAATGTAAAAAAGTCTAAACCATCAAGATTTAAAAGAAGATAATTCCCTGCATTGGGATAAAAAATACCTGTCAGGCTTCCAAAACCTGACAGGTATTTTTATATTGATTTGACAAAACAAATTAACTTTGTTGTCCAAAATTAATTCAAAAAATGAACAACCCGCTTTTAGAAAAATTCAATACACCTTTTGAGTCCGTTCCTTTCAGTGAAATTAAAACCGAACATTATCTTCCGGCTTTTCAGGCCTCGATTGAAATGGCCCGAAAAGAAATTGACGATATCTGTTTTAATCAAAATCTACCGACTTTTGAAAATACAATTCTCGCCCTAGAAACTTCCGGTGAAAAGCTGAGCCGTATTTCTTCTGTTTTTTTCAATATGAATTCGGCTGAAACCAATGATGAAATCCAGAAAATCGCACAAGAAGTTTCTCCCTTGCTTTCTGAGTTTGGAAACGACATCACGCTTAATCCTGTTTTGTTTCAACGTGTAAAATCCGTTTATAATCAAAAGGACGATTTGAATCTGAATCCGGAGCAACTTAGATTATTGGATAAAAAATATAAAAATTTTACCCGAAACGGTGCCAATCTGAATGAAAATCAGAAAAGTCAGTTACGAGAAATCGATAAAGAATTAGCAACGCTCAAAATTCAGTTCGGACAAAATGCGTTGGCCGAAACCAATGCGTATTGGCTCAACATCACAAATGAATCCGATCTGAAAGGATTACCGGATTATGTGATTGCAGATGCGAAATCCGAAGCCGAAAAAAGAAATCAAAGCGGATGGACATTTACTTTACAAGCACCAAGCTATCTTCCGTTTATGACTTATGCGGAAAACAGAAATCTGCGAAAAGAACTTTACACAGCGTACAGCAAAAAAGCGTACCGGGACAATGAACACAACAATGAACAAAATGTAAAAAAAATCGCCGAACTTCGTTTGAAACGCGCTAATTTACTGGGTTACAGCACACACGCAGATTTTGTTTTGGAAGAAAGAATGGCTCGCTCTCCTAAAATGGTAAAAGATTTTCTGGATGACTTATTGAAAAAATCCAAACCGTTTGGGATAAAAGATGTTGAATTTTTACAGGAATATGCCAGATCCAATGACGAAATTTTACAACTGGAAAGATGGGATCATGCTTTTTATGCCGAAAAAGTGAAACAAGAGAAATTTAACCTTTCGGAAGATGAATTAAAACCTTATTTTCAATTGGATAAAGTAGTAAACGGTGCGTTTCAGGTTGCCGAAAAATTGTATGGAATTACTTTCAAAAAGCGAAATGACATTGACAAATACCACAAAGACGTAGCGACATATGAAGTTCTGGATAAAAACAGCAAACACCTCGCTTTGTTTTACACCGATTTCTTCCCAAGAGAGGGAAAACGAGCCGGTGCCTGGATGACAGATTTTCGTGGACAATCCAATGTCCAAGGAAAGATGCGACGACCCCATGTTTCTATTGTTTGTAATTTCACCAAACCCACTGCAGGTAAGCCTTCTTTGCTCACATTCAGCGAAGTAACAACTTTGTTTCATGAATTCGGGCATGCGCTGCATGGGATACTGGCCAACAGTACATATGAAAGCCTTTCAGGCACCCATGTTTTGTATGATTTTGTAGAGCTTCCATCCCAATTTATGGAAAATTTCTGTTATGAACCGGAAGTTCTGGAGTTGTTTGCGCATCATTTTCAAACAGGCCAAACCATCCCACAAGAACTCATTCAGAAAGTAAAAGATGCTTCAAATTATATGGAAGGTTATCAAACGGTGCGTCAGTTGAGTTTTGGGCTACTGGATATGGCATGGCATGGAGAGAATCCGCTGGTTGTCAACTCGGTAGAAGATTATGAAAACAAAGCTTTTGAACCCACCCATGTATATCCGTTGGTTCCGGGAACCAACATGAGTGTTTCCTTTTCACATATTTTCAATGGCGGCTATTCATCTGGTTATTATTCCTACAAATGGTCAGAAGTTTTGGATGCCGATGCTTTTGCCTATTTCAAAGAAAACGGAATCTTTAATCCGGTTGTGGCAAAGAAATTCAAGAAATTATTGGAAAGCGGCGGAAGTGTGGATCCGATGGATTTATACATTGAGTTCCGGGGACAAAAACCCGGTAATGAAGCTTTGTTAAAGCGCGCAGGATTTGTGGATTAATTTATTTTAATTGTTCAATTTTGAATTGAAAATGAAATATTTATCAAAAATTTTCAAATTTTATTTCTAATTTAACACTCAGAATTTAAAAAGATTATGTTAAACAACAGTAAACTTCAGGCCTTTTTAGCCATCGCGCCGATGGTTTTATTTGCCGTACTTTTTATAGGATATTTCGCTTTCATTTTCACTATGGTTTTTCAAGTTGAAAATATGGAAAATGAACCACCACCTTTTGGTTTTTTTGCCGGGTTCGGTGTTTTCTTTGTTCTGATTATGTTGACGGTTCTACTTTCACTTTTTAGTTTGGTTTTTTTTATACTCCATGCTGCCAAAAATCCGAATTTGGAAAACAACAACAGCAACATGAGATTGGTTTGGATTTTAATCATGGTATTTGTCGGGGGGATTGGGCAATTGATTTATTGGATTGCCGAAATCAAATCCAAAAACCCGAGACCGGTGATTCCCAATTGATTGATGAATAAGTGAAATTTTAAAACAATGGGGGTATTTTGAATATGTGAATGCTCTGAGTTTTAGTTTAATTCATCTTAAACCTCATCAAAATTAATTCGGATTTTAGCGCTTTTCGGGCGAGAAATACAGGCTAGGATCAGGCCTTCTTCCTTGTCAGAATCAGTTAAAACAAAATTGTCCCCCAAATGGACTTCGCCCTCTTCAAGCTTACACATACAGCTACTGCATACACCGCCTTTACAGGAATAAGGGGCATCAACATCTGCTTCCAGCATGGCATCAATTAAGTTTTTTTCGCGGTTCCAGATCACGGTACTGACTTCGCCATCCAATTCAACGGTTACTTCAACATTTTCAGGAGATCCGATTTCTTCTGGCAAAATATCAAGTGGCGTAAAATCGGGCGTAAATAATTCAAAATGAATGTGTTTCTTAGGAATCCCGGCTTTGAAAATTTCATTGGCAATTACCTTAATCATTTCACTTGGGCCGCAAACCATGGCTTCATCCACTTCGTTGATATCCACCAATTGGTTCAGGATCAGTTCAAATTTATGTTCATCTAGCCTGCCCTCAAACAACCAGTCTTCAACCTTATGCCCCGAATAAAAAAGATGCAGATGAAAATTGTCAGGATATTGTTGTTTCAGCGCTTTTAGTTCTTCCATAAACATGACCGTATTCGGGTTCTTATTGGAATAAAACAAATAAAAATTGACCCATTCTTCTGTCTGGAGTGTATAACGGATAATGCTTAAAATGGGCGTAATTCCACTGCCTGCCGCAAATGCCAGAAGTGTTCTTTTTTCATTGGGTTTGCTTGGAATCCCAAAACGACCGTTGGGTGTTGATACTTCTAAAGTATCGCCCGTCTTTAAATCCTGTGTAAGGTACCGGGAAATATTTCCATTCTTCATCGCCTTCACTCCTATGCTCCATTCCTCTTCAAGCGGATTGGCGCATAGCGAATAATCCCTGCGGGTTCCATCTATATCCAGTGTAATATATTGTCCTGAAGTAAACCGGAATTCAGGTTTTAACTCTTCGGGTACATCAAAGGTTATTTGCACCGAATCTTTTGTTAAATTTTTTACTGAAGCGACTTTCAGGGAGTGAAATTCCATCAAATTTTATTTTGTGCAAAAGTAAGGAGAATTTCACTTTCTTAAAATGATTTCCCTTATTCATCTACTCATGTTCTCTCCTGCTTAAATTCAACTCCTGCAATGGTTGATAAACAAACGGGACTTGCTCTATCAAAAAATCACTTTTATCTAATCCAAAAGCCTTTCCATCATTTTGAGCGTGTTTTTTCAAGAAATAATAAAATTTAAGAAAAATACCGTCACGGAATTTAAATTCGTTTTCGACCGAAATAAATTTTTCCAGTAAGATGAATTGAAAATCCAAGTCATGATTGTATTTAAATGAACTGTTTCTTAATCGATGAAGATGAAACTCCTCATTCTTAATCAGTCCGTTGAGGATTTGTTTGAAATACATTTCGGTTCTTGGACGGATTCTGAATCCGATGTTAAGAATGATTTTGAAAACTTTTTCATCATATAGTTCCACCACTTCATAATTCAGTGTATAGGGATTGTCGGTACGATTGATGTGGAAGAACCAATAGACATTGGCGCGTTTGGGTTTTTGTGCAAAAATAGATTTGATGATTCTTAATTCTACTTGCTCCTTTCTGTTGGATTTCGTAAGATAAACCAGATGGGTGGTAAATTTAGGAATTGATAAATCTTCACTTAGTTCCCCTATTAACTTTACATGTTTGCCCAAATCAACAAATTTGGTATAACGGGTATTGATCTTTTTTCCGAAATAAGTTACATACATTACAGAAAAGAAAATCCCACCCACTAAAACCGTAATATATCCGCCATCATGAAATTTTACCAGATTGGCCACAAAAAATGATAATTCAATCGTGGAGAAGAGAATAAGTAAAAAGAGAACCAAATATTTATTCCATTTCAACTTATACAAAAGGAAAAAGGACAGCAGATAAGTGGTCATCATCATGGTAACGGTAATGGCCAAACCATATGCTGCTTCCATTTTAGATGAAGTCTGGAAATAAAGAATTACGATAACACAACCCAGCCATAGAATGGTATTGATGCTGGGAATGTAAATCTGGCCTTTGGTTTCGGTTGGCTGCCGAACTTCAGCTTTTTGCCAGAAGTTTAAGTTGATAGCTTCATTAATCAAGGTATAAGAACCACTGATCAGTGCCTGAGAAGCCACTATAGCTGCCATTGTAGCAATGACAATCCCGCTGAGTAAAAACCAGTCAGGCATCATTTCAAAAAACGGGTTTCGTCTGTCTAACCGTAAATCCTCTTGGTGCAGCAGCCATGCAGCCTGTCCTAAATAATTTGTAATCAGGCATATTTTCACAAAACCCCATGTGATTCTGATATTTTTTCTACCGCAATGCCCCATGTCCGAATAAAGTGCTTCAGCTCCCGTCGTACATAAAAAAACCGCGCCCAATAGCCAGAATCCATGTGGATAATGGACTAATAACTGATAGGCATGATACGGATTTAATGCTTTCAGAACGCCCGGATATTTCAAAATCCACACCCCACCCAACATCAGCAAAACTGTAAACCAAATCGCCATAACCGGCCCAAATGCTTTTCCCACCTTTTCCGTCCCAAACCTTTGAAATAGAAAAATACCGGAAATTATAGCCAAAACAATCGGTATTACCGATATATGCTCCAACCCGCGCACCATTTCAAGCCCTTCAATAGATGAAGTGACCGAAACTGCCGGGGTAATGATTCCATCTGCCAATAAAGTAGAGGCGCCTATCATCGTAGGGATTACCAGCCTTTTACCATATCGCCTGACCAGTGAATACAAAGAAAAAATCCCGCCTTCTCCTTGGTTATCGGCTTTTAAGGTTAACCATACATATTTGATGGTAGTTTGGAAAACAAGGGTCCAGAAAACGCATGAAACTCCACCGTAAATAAGGATTTTCGTAATGAGCCTGTCTCCTATTATCGCTTTGAAAACATACAACGGACTTGTTCCTATATCTCCATAAATAATTCCCAGTGCAATCAACAGGGTCGCGCCGGTAACCCTATGCCCCAAACCATGTTTGTATTCCATGACATTGTTTTACCATACAAAGGTGAATGGGAAAGTATAAGTTTTACATAAAATTCATGGAAAGATGTATAAAGATTTTATAAAGATCATCCATCACAATATTAATATTTGCAATACATTATCTAAATTCAGTTTTTAGAGTATAAACCAAAGTGCGATTAATCGGAAATGAATAAATAAAACAACTATATCAAGAATTCAAAATATTTTTTCGAGTCCTTTTCCTTTACGGCTCTTAGAGATATAAAAAGAATAAGTTGAAAAAAAAGAATTATCTTTGAGCAACTCCAGCTTAACACTCTTTAAGAAAAAATCCATTTAGCTCAAAGACGTGCTGTATGTTATCTGTGCTTGAATCTTACTTTTCGGTTTTAATGCTTTTTGGTTCTTCGCAGGCAGTATTAAGCATTTATCTTTTGCTCAAAGACAAACACAGGCCTTTTTCAAACAATATACTTGCATTGCTTCTTTTTGCCTGGGGCTTTTCTTGTTATTGGTTTTTTGCTTTTGTTGCCAAAGAGCCTTTATTCAGTATTGCTGTAACAACTTTTATCGGGCCCATGCTCGCCCTTACGTTGTTTCCTCCAATCTATCTTTATGTAAAATATCTGTTTTATGAATATGACGGATTTCAAAAAGAAGACCATTTACATTTTTTACCAATATACATTTACTCAGCTTTCACCATATACCTCTATTTTGACAGTGATTTTTCTATAGCCAGTATGCGCGGACATGAATGGTACAAGCTACGGGCTTTGGTATGTGGGTATTTCGCTACAGTGCAGGGGCCGTTTTATTTTATTAAAACCAATCACATACTAAAATTACGGCAGCAAATTCTTAAGAAACATTATTCAGAAATAGAGAGCCGTAAGCTGGAATGGTTCAAGATTATTAATTACAGTTTTGCCCTGGTTTTTATTATCGGTGGCATTTCCACTATTGTAAGAAATACCTTTATAAATCCTTATATTCTTTATATGGCTTATCACGCTGTTCTTGCAATAAGTTTGTTCTATATAACCGTGATAATATATAAATATCCCATACTCTTTACACGAAGTGAGAACACATCTGATATCTACCAACACACTGAACCCCTAATCCAGGAACCGAAGGAAGTTTCCTCACTGCAGGAAACCCGATTTTCTGATGCTCAGCAATCAGCAAAAGATAAAATGATCATAGCTAAAATAGAGGAAGTAATGAAAGAGCGAAAGTTATACAAAAATCCGAATTTCAGCCTAAATGATCTTGCAGAAGCTATATCGGAAAGCCGTAATGCCATTTCTTCCGCACTCAATAACAGCTTAAATAAAACGTTCTATAATTATATAAATGAGCTGCGGATTGCAGAAAGTAAAATTTTACTTTCTGATGAAAATATGAAGCATTTTTCCATTGAAGGAATTGCTGCTCAATCAGGTTTCAAAACCATGTCGGTATTTTATAGGTTCTTTAAAGATATTGAAAAAGTGACACCCGCTGTTTATCGTAAAACCTTTACCAATACCTAACATACTAATATCTAACGCTGTCACATAATGTTATCTTCGTTTGGGACGAAAAGGAGTTGTATTATTTTTTTATTGAAGCTAATCTGATTACTTTTCAAGTTAATTATTTTAACACAATCGGTAATCACGCAAAAACTTTTTTAAATCACGCAAAATGAAAACAACACAGAGACTTTTTTTACTAATTATACTGTTTACTATTTCGGGTTGGCTGCAGGGACAATTACAACCCTTTAAAGACGACGTAGAATCCCATGCTGATTTTCAGCAAAACAATCTAACCGGCTGGACATCACTTGATTTAGATGGGCTTAATACCGCCGGCCCATTTCAAGATTTCCCCGGTAAGGGTGGTCCACTGGGCTTTATTGTTTATAATCCTTCACAAACAAATCCTGTTAATACACTTGAGGGTTACGATCCTCGATCAGGTCAAAAATATTTTGCAAGTATCTCTTCCTATTCCGGCCCGAGTAATGACTGGTTGATTTCCGATGAACTGGACAATCATTCAGGTGGAACTTTCTCATTTTATGCTAAAAGCGCTGCAACCTTTGCAGGTCTTGACACATTTAAAGTAGGTTATTCTACTACAGGGGATAATCCTGCGGATTTTACTTTCTTTAACAATGGCACTCCCACCACTACTACAGCCAATTGGGCTAAATATGAGTTCACAATTCCTACAGGCGTAAAGCATCTCGCTATAAATTGTGTATCGCAAGCTTATATGATGATAGTTGATGATATAGAATTTACAGCCAATATAGATCCTTTGGCTCCCAATTCTATTACAAATTTTTCTGTTGAAACTCAAATAAATACTGAAATTCAAGCCACATTTAGTTGGGTAAACCCTACGATTGATTATGCCGGTAATACACTTGGCAACATGACAGGGGTGAAAGTTTACAGAGGAACCCACCCTATGAATCTTACCGAAATAGCCGATCTTCCTTCCGGAGCAGGACAAAGTATGACTTATACAGACACACTTCCCGAAGGAGGTTCTTATACACACAGATTTGTTCCTTATAATAATTCCGGAAATGGGACTGTTTATAATACACCAATTACCTTCTTCGGATATGAAACCGTTCCAGGAGCTCCTGCCAATATAATTTTCACTCAAAACGAAAGTTTACAAACTGTTATTTCTTGGGATGTAGTGAATTATGGAGAAAACGGCGGTATTTTGGAAGATCCGGTTGTGGGCTATAAAATAACCCGCACTTTGGGGGATACAACTGAAACTTTGGCGGAAATGCACCCGAGTACAACCTATACGGAAACGAATATCCCTGAATTAAATTTATATAGTTATACCATAACGGCTCTAACGAGCCCCACAAATTTAGGAGTGCCCGCAATTGTTTCGGCTTACACCGGGATGAATGCAAATCAAATTTCTGTTACAAGCGGGAACAACCCGTCAGATCAGCCATTTGAACTTAGCCGAGGTTCCATTATTTCGCAGAGTATTTATACGCCTGAGGAAATTGGCGGCAGCGGATTAATTACTTCCCTTTCCTATTTTGGGAATTTAGGAACAACGAGCTCCGCGCACTATAAAATTTACATGAGTGTAACAGATCGCAATACATTCGGAACCACACCTGACAATGCGGTTTGGGAATATTTTGGCGATCAAAAACTTTTATTCGACGGAGATATTGAATTTCCTGCAGGGCGCAATGCTATAACCATTGATCTGAATCAGCCTTTTTATTATGACGCCAATAGTAATCAGAATGTGATTATTACCATTGTAAAACCATTATTAAGTAATGTACCTTCGGTTAATCCTCGTGAGTTTTTCAATACTCCGGTTGATGGTATGCGTACCTATTATTCTATTGGATATTCTGTTGATTTAAGTGTTATTTCAACGCAGCCGGCATCCTGGACTACCGAAGAAATCATTACAATTCCGAGCATTGTTGTCGAAAAAATAACAAATTATGGCAGCTTGTCAGGAACGGTTACATCAGCGGCAGACGGTTCCGCGCTTGAAGATGTAACAGTGACCATTACGCCTGATGATTCAAATGCATATCAGACTGAGACAACTACAACCAATGCGACAGGAGCTTATCAGGTACCTGCTCTGATGGCTGGCAATTATATGGCAACCTTTAGCAAAGACACTTATAATACAGTCGAAATAAATTTCAGTATTGAGCCAAATGAACAGCTTACGCTGGATGCCGCCCTTGATAATTCACTTCCAATATTGATTTCAGGAACAGTAATTGACACAGAAGGAAACGGATTAGAAGGAATTACTCTTAATCTTACCGGGTTTTCTGAATTCTCTACCATAAGTAATGCTACCGGACATTTTGTTTTAGAGGCTTTTGCCGACAAACAATATGAGCTGGAAGCAACGCACCCACTCTATGTCGCTGAAACAATATCTTTTACCAGCGAGGAAAATGACTATACAATTGACCCCATTACATTGGAAATTGCATTAAACAAGCCGGGGAACGTTATTGCGGTTAATAATAATGGCGTTGGAGACATAAACTGGAGTATACCCGTAGGGCATTATAATGAAACTATGTTAGGCTGGGGCAGCTTTATTACAACAGGAGATGCCTGGGGTAACGGAGGTGACCCATTCATTGCCGGAATCAGATTTGAAACTTCTGATTTACAGGCTCAGCTAACAGAAGGTGCCGAATTAACCCATGTAAGGGTTTATTTTGCAAATCACGCTCAAGCGGTAATCAAGATATTCGAAGGTGCAAATGCCGAACAGCTTATCTACTCACAGCCTGTTTCAATTCCGGATGAAGATTGGTATGTAATTGAATTAACGCAATCTTTACCCATTGATGTTAATAAAGAATTATGGATAGGTGTAGAATTTCTTGCAGGACAATATGGAGCTTATCCTATTGGATTGGATGACGGTCCAAATGCTCCCGGCTATAAAGGAAGTATGAAATATGAAAATGGGGTGTGGACCCAAATGAGCCTCACCAACAAGAACTGGAATATTTACGGTATTGCAAACAATACAATGGAAGCAGATCCGTCAGGATACAAAGTGTACAGAAGTCCCGCATCTGAAAGCAATTGGACTGAGCTAACTCCTTCGCCCATTACAGCAACTAATTTCAGCGACGTGTCCTTAAATGACGCCGCACCCAATATGTACAAATATGGTGTTACAGCACTTTATGATAATGATTTAGCATCTGAAATGGGTATTTCAAATGAAATTGAACATAATATGTTCTTTGATTTCACTTTAATGCTTAGTCCAGATTTTGGAAATGCAGAAGGCGCCTATGTTTCCATTTGGAATGATGAAAACTTTGCTGAAGCTTTTGTCTCTAATGGAAACTCCGTGATAATTAGCGATTTGATGTATGGGAATTATAACCTACGAGTCGAGTTGGATAATTATGAGATTGTGGAGCTTTCAGACATTACAGTGGAAGAAAACAGCACTATTACAATTCCATTGATTTTGCTTAAAGTTCAACCTTCAAACCTGACTGCTACTGTAGATGGAACTTCAGCTCAGCTTAATTGGACACTGCATAGCACATTTACCGATAAAATTGAGAAATATGAAGATTTTGAACGTCAAAATATAGGAAATTATATCATGAATGATTTGGATGGACTTGGAACCTATACCTATAATAATTTCACATGGCCAAATGCAGGAATTCCAATGGCTTTTATGGTTTTCAATCCTTATTCGACGACCCCTCCCGTTAATATCCCTTCATTTTCCGGACGTAGATTTTTAACCGCTTTTGCCGGACCAGACGGCGCTAACAATGACTGGTTCATCATTCCGGCAGGCAGCGGACAGTTTTCCTTTAATGCAGCATCATTGACGAATGAAATGCTTGAAAAAATGCAGGTTTTATATTCTGTAACAGGAACGGAGGTTTCAGATTTTATAGCTTTTGGAGATCAAATAACTGTACCTGTAAACTGGACAGAATATTCATTTGATGCACCCGAGGGGACTAAATATGTAGCCGTAAATTTCATAAGTAATGATAGTTATATTTTGAAGATTGATGATTTAACCTATGAAAAGGAATACAATCATGCTCTTTACTACAATGTTTACCTTGATGGGGAACTCGTTGCTGATAACGTGATGGAGACAAATTTCATGCTTGAAGATCTTACACCCGGAACGCATATTGCAGAAGTGGAAGCAATCTATGAAACAGGAGCCTCAGAAAAAACAGAAGTCATAATTTCCATGTTAAATGTAGAAGACTATGAAATGGAAGAATTCTCAGTTTATCCCAATCCATCAACAGATAAATTTTGGCTGAAGATCAGCAGAAACGCTACTGTGAGCATTTTTGATTTAAATGGCAGAATATTGTATTCAGGTGAGAAAGAAGCCGGTACATCTATGATAGAACACGATTTTTCAGCCGGAGTCTATATTATACAGGTTCAAACAGAAAAAGGAACTACTTCTAAAAAGTTAATCTTTAAGTAAGTTCAATTTAATAGCAGATAAGTGAAGCCGTCTCATTTTAAGAATGAGGCGGTTTTTCTTTTTAATTTACCCATTTTTGATTATTCAGACTCAGTTCTTATAGTTTGTCATATCAAAGAGTTTTTCTTCTTAATTGTGAAATTTCTGTTAGTGAAAATGACAAACATTTATAATTTCACAATTATTGAAACCTGTAGCCCACTCCGCTTTCAGTAATTATATGTTGCGGCTGGTTAGGATTTTCTTCAATTTTTTTTCTGAGCTGGCCTATAAATACTCGCAGATATTGCGTTTCATTCTGATACCCTACGCCCCATATTTCTTTTAAAATAAATTGATGCGTCAGCACTCTTCCTTCATTTTTTGCCAAAAGTGAAAGAAGATTAAATTCTGTTGCCGTCAGTTTGATTAATTCTTCCTCTTTGGTCAAAGTCCTTGCAATAAAGTCGATTTCCATATTTCCTATTGTTAATTTCGGAGAATCTTCCTCAGAATTGTTTCGCCGGATAGCAGAACGGATTCTTGCCATCAACTCTCCTGTCCTGAATGGTTTTGTAAGATAATCGGTTGCTCCATTGTCCAGGGCTTTGACTATGTCCGATTCTCTTTTCTGAACAGATAAAATAATGATGGCTTTTCCATACCAAAGCCGCAGCTCTTTTAAAAGCGAATGTCCGTCTGTATCGGGTAAACCCAAGTCTAGCAAAATCAAATCGGGGGTATGAGAAGAAGCCATAGCGAGACCTTCTTTCCCTGTTGCCGCCTGGATAACTTTAAATCCGTTACTTTGTAAATTAATTTCCAGCAGCTTACGGATTTGAGATTCGTCTTCTATGATAAGGATTTCGGCTTTATTCATTTTTCAAATTCTTTAAATAAGATGTTTCCGCCGGAATCCTGACGGTAAAGCAAGCACCGCCACCGGAGTTGTTTTTCAGAAGAACAGTTCCGTTTTGAGCCTCGGTAAATCCTTTTACAATAGATAACCCCAAACCTGTTCCACCTGTACCGGAATTTGGAAGCCTGTAAAATTTCTCAAAAACCTGCTCCAGCTTGTCTTCGGGAAATCCGTTTCCATTATCTGAAATCTCCAATACCAAAAAGTCATATTCATCCTCGGCTCTGATTGAAATAAGTGTTCCACCGGGCGTATATTTTAACGCATTGTGCAGCAAACCATTGATGATTTGTTCCATTAATCCCACATCCAGCTTAAATAGAGGCAGATTCTCATCCGGCAAAAACCGAATGGAATGGTTCTGAGCATCGGGTAATTTGGAAATGCATAGGTAAATAAGTTCATTGATATCTGTCCAATCCTTGTGTAAATCAACGGATCCTGATTCTAATCTACTCATATTCAAAAGGTTTTCCACTTGCCCATTTAAACGGAATCCTGCGTTTTGAATCTCTTGAAGCAATTCTTCTTTGTTTTTTTCTGAAAGGGTTAACTCATTTTCTCTCAAAGTATCAACTGCACCGATAATGGTTGTAATAGGGATTCTTAATTCATGGGAAAGCGAATTCAAAAGCGTTTCATACAGTTTAAGTATATTTTCTTTTCCTTCTTTTTCGGTTAATTTCTTTCTCTGCTTTCTGATCCGGTCTGTAAGAATTGCGCTTACCAATGCAATTGATAAATACATAAAAAATAAAAGTACGTTTTCTGGGCTGTCAATTTTGTAATGAAAAGTAGGTTCTATAAAAAATACATTCAGAATTACCGCACTTGAAATAGCGGCCATCACAACCGAAATAACGTCAAACAAAACAGCTAAGATAGAAACTACTAGAAACAGCAAAAGCGCCACAATCCTGTAATCAATATAATTTCTAAGTAAATAGCAAATTACAGAAACAGAAAATACAGTTATGAAACCAATCAGATGTTGTTTCCAATTTGGAAGCTTGAGCATATAGATTAACTATTTGGTTAACAAATTTAAAGCTAAGTTTTTGTTGTGGTCATCATTTTATTTACTTTTTAAATTAAAAAAATCCTCCTTGATTGCTCAAAAGAGGATTCTTGTAAAGAACTATGAAAAATCAAAAATTAATTAATGTGTCGGTGTAAATCCGTCATCGCTTAATTCTCTGTGTTTATAATCGGCGGTCATTTCTGTCGCATAATCGGTTTTTTCTTTTTTGGAAAATCTTCTGATTAATCCATCCACAATAGAATACACAACCGGAACGATGATCAATGTTAAAAACAATGAAGAAAGCAATCCTCCAATGATAACCCATGCCAAGCCGTTGTTCATTTCAGCCGCGGCTCCTTTTGCCAATGCAATCGGCAACATACCGAAAACCATCGCAATAGTGGTCATCAAAATCGGACGCAGTCGCGCATGATTGGCCTGAACCAAGGCGTTGAAAGTAGTTTCACCCGCCTCTTTCCTATGATTGGCAAAGTCAACCAAGAGTATCGCATTCTTACACACCAGACCAATTAACATAATCATACCCAGTATGGTAAAGATGTTTAAGGAATTATTGGTCAAAGCAAGGATGATCAATACACCAATCAATGAAAGCGGAATAGAAAACAGTACGACAAACGGATAAACATAACTGTCATACAAACCAACCATTACCAGGTACACCAAAATTATAGCTGCCAATAATGCGATTCCCAAAGTTCCAAAACCATCTTCCTGCATTTCCATATCACCTCCCCACAAATAACTTACTCCTGTAGGTTTTTCTATCTGGTCAAATGCTTCTTTCCATTCATTGGCAACATCTCCAACAGGTCGTCCCACCACCTGTGCGTTTACATTTACGGAAGGAGTTCTATCTCTTCGTTCCAATACGCTCGGGCCTGAGCCTTCGGTTACTGTAGCAAACTGCGAGAGTTTAATCTGCTGTCCCATATTATTGATGAAAATCAGATTTTTAACGTCATCAACATTAGAACGGTTGAATTCATCATATTTTATATTGATGTCATATTCATATTCACCTGCACGGTATTTTGCATCGGTATTCCCACTGAATGCTGTCTGCATGGTCTGCCCGACTGTCGCCAGGTCTAATCCGAGCATAGAGATTTTATCGCGGTCAACCTGAACATTAATTTCGGGAGTTCCGTCTTCAACCGACAGCTCAATTTCCGAAGATCCGGGAATCTTTCTCAAAGCATCTTCTGCTTTTTGCGCAAAAACCATGGCGCTGTCCAGTGTTGTTCCTGTAACAATTAGCTGCAGCGGAGCCTGGTCTGCTCCCATCATTCCTACCGGCATAGTATTTACTTTTGCTTTTACAAGCTTTTCTTCCAATTCTCTTCTGACTTTGGCAGCAAACACAAACGTATTGTCTTCCCGTTCTTCCTTGTCTTTGAGAATAACATCTATTTCTCCCTGATAAGGTGTTGCCTGGCTGGCACCAAATCCTGTACTGGTCTGTCCGACCGTCGTAATCAAATCGACCACTTCAGGTTTGGTTCTTAAATAAGCCTCTGCTTCCTGTATTGTAAAGTTCGTTTGTTCCAGAGAAGCATCTTTGGGTAATTCTATTTGGACAAGGAATTCATTTTTGTCCATTTTCGGAAAGAATTCTCCTCCAATGAATCCCGCCCCTACCAAAACGAATGAGCCGAAAAACAAGACGATAGCAATCAGCATCGTGCTAATCTTTGTCCATTTTGATTTTAATGACCATTGCAAAAGTCCTGAAATCCAATGGGTAAATTTGTCCAATAATCCTTCAAACCAAAGAATGAATTTCTGGAATAAATTTTTTCCGGTCAAATGTTCCAGCTTACCGAATCTGGATGAAAGCCAAGGAACAATGGTAAAGGAAGCCAATAATGAGAATCCGGTGGCAATCATAACCGTTACACAGAATTGTTTGATGATGTTGGACACCAAATCATTACTCATGGAAATCGGCAAGAATACCACAATAATTACCAACGTAATCGCAAATACGGTAAATCCGATTTCAGTGGCTCCGTCATAAGCCGCCCTGATTTTGTTTTTCCCCATTTCCATGTGGCGGTGAATATTTTCCAGTACCACAATCGCGTCATCAACCAGAATACCTACAACAAGCGACAACCCCACAAGGCTCATCAGGTTCAGTGTATAACCCATAAAGTAAATCCCAATGAAAGTGGCGATCAATGATGCCGGGATGGAAACCATCACAATAAAGGCATTTCTCAGGCTATGCAAGAACAACAACATCACGGCAGCTACAAGAAAAATAGCCAGGAAGAGGTCAAACATTACATGATCTGCCGCTGCCAGTGTAAATTCACTTGTATCATTGGCTATTTTCAGATTTACATTCTGTTTTTGGTAATCGGCTTCAATCTGCTGAACGGTATTTCTTACTTCTTCACTTACCGCGACGGCATTGGCATCTGACTGTTTAAGCACCTGAATCAAAATGGCATCGCTTTGGTTTAGCCTCGAAATTTTTTCAGGGTCTTTCTGTGAATCCTGTACATCTGCAACATCACCCAACCTTACTTGAACGCCATTGTTTGTTGCAATCACGAGGTTACGCAATTCTTCAATCGTTTTGTATTTTCCTGAAAGACGAATCAGCGTTGAATTTTTTCTGGTTTTAACGTTACCCGTTGGAAAATCAAGGTTGGAAGCCATGATCATCTGCTGAACTTGTGGTACGGATAGGTTATAACCTTCCAGTTTGTTTTGGTCCAGGTTGACCTGGATTTCACGTTCCTGCCCGCCCACAATATTTACTTGTGCAACACCCGGCACACGAGAAATAATCGGTTGAATTTTTTTGTCGAGCAAATCATAGAATTCAATGCTGTTCATGTCGGCAGTCGCCGCCATGGTAATAATCGGCAAATCATCCATCGAGAATTTAACCAATGAAGGTGGATCTGCATCTTCAGGCAAATCGGCCAAAATAGCATTTACTTTTCTCTGAGCGTCATTTAATGCATAATCTGTATCGGTCCCCGGATTTAACTGTATCATTACCACCGAGAGACTTTCGTATGATTTGGATTCAATCTTTTTGATGTTTTCCAATGACGAAATGGCATCTTCAATTTTCTTGGTAACCGTATTTTCAATTTCTGATGGTGAAGCACCCGGGTACACGGTGGAAACCGTGATGATGTTCACTTCGAATTTTGGAATCAATTCATACCCCAGCTGGGTATAGGAAAATAATCCTCCCAAAGTCAAAATGGTAAATAACACGACGACAAGCGTCGGCCTTTTTATGGATATTTCTGGTAAATTCATGTTTTTCTTTTTTAAGAATATAGACGATAGAACATAGAATAAAGACTTATTTCAATCCGTTTTGGAAAGACATTGTCATGCGTTGAAACTCTTCAATTTTTTGTTCCAATTGATTAAAAATTACTTCGTTGATATATTTGCGATGCTTTGCGATAATTAATTGTGTAATTAGTTCATAAGAAGAGCCAAGAGAAACATCCAGGAAATGACTGAATGATTTATCTGTTCTTGCCGAACCTTCCGCAATATTACTTGGCATAGAAACTGAGCATCTGCTAATCTGGGAACTCAAATCGTACCTTTCTATTTTTGGGAAATCTATTAAAATATCGGAAATATTATTGGCTATTTCAATCCCTAGTTGCCCTATTTTCAAATTTTTATAATTATGTCTTTTTCCTACACTCATTTCCGTCTATTTTCTATGTTCTGTGTTCTTATTTAATAATTTTCACTTTGGCACTGTCTGTAAGGTTTACCTGTCCACTGGTAACAACCGTTTCGCCGTCTTCCAATCCATCAAGAACTTCTATCTTATCTCCAAAATTTCTTCCTGAAACAATTTTCTTCAAGGTGGCAATGCTGTCTTTTACTACAAAAACCTGGTTGCTGTTCAATCCTCCTACAAAGGCATCACGTGAAACAACTAAAACCGGTTTTGATTTCATTTCATCATCTCCCTGTGAGAAAACCGCTGTTCCATACATACCGGCTTTCAATTGATTTTCTTTGTTGTTGCTCACCTGGATTTCTACAGGAAAACTAAGCGCGGTCGTGGCTTTCGGAGCGATGAAAGTAATCTTTCCTACAAATTCTTTGTCCGGATAAACACTTGTTTTCACTTTGATGTTATCGCCCGTTTTTAAATTTACGACATGACGCTCGTCTACTTCTACTCTCAATTTCAAACTAGACACATTGACGATTTCAAACATATCGGTCCCGGCAGAAACAACGGAACCCGGTTCAATTAATCTTTGGTTGACAATTCCGTTAATGGTTGCACGCACATTGGTGTCACCTACTTTTATTTTTGCCTGATCCAGTTGTGCTTTGGCATTTTTCAATTGCAAGCGTGAGGCATCTACCTGCTGTTGGGTAACACCTCCTGTTTGCAGTGCGTTTTCATACCGCTGGTTATCGGTCACTGCATTTTGATAAGCTGCCTGAGCGGCTGTCAGATCAATTGACTGCGTGTCTGCGCGAATGATCGCCAATGTTTGCCCAACACTTACATAGCTCCCTTCGTCCACCAAAACACGGGTAATTTTTCCGCTGATTTCAGATGGAAACATCATTTCCTGAAAAGGTTCAAAAGTTCCGTTGGCAACATAATCTGTATTTATATTTTCCAATTTAACCTGTGCTACATTGACTGCGACACGATCGTTGACCTGTGCTACAATTTTGGTTTCTTCTTCTGATTTCTTTTTGTTGCCGACCAATGTAAACCCGGCCCAAACTAACAACGCGAGCACAACGACAACGGTGATTATAGTTCTAACGATCTTCATATTTTGGTTTTTTATTTTTCTGTTAATGATTTTAATTCTCCTATAGATTTCAATAATTGGATTTCAGCCAGTTTGTATTGCAACAGCGCGTTGGAATAATTGTTTCGGGCTTCTACCAAAGCATTTTGTGCTTCCAGCAAATCTGTCAATGTAGCCAGTCCCTGACGGTAATTGTTTTCTGTATTATTGACAACTTTCTGCGCAAGACCTACATTCTCTTGTTGGTTTTCTATCGCGATTAAGTTGTTTTCGATTTGGGATTTTGCGTTTTGGTATTCCAGATCCAATGATAATTCAGTGTTTTTGATATCTTCCTGTAAAGTCCGAAGTTCTACATCAGCCTGACTAACTCTGGCCTTGTTGGCAAATCCGCTAAATATGGGGATTTTTAAGTTCAAGCTTATAGACGAAAAATCTGACCAATAAACCCCGTTGTCCAATCCTGAACCAATGGGAAAACGCTCCCCCTGTCCCATGTAGTTGTATCCTGCCGTAAGCGATAAAGTCGGATAATAGGCCGCTTTTCTCGCTTCTTTCTGTAAAACTAAAAGTTCTTCCTGCTTTTTCATGACTTTCATTTCAGTCCGGTTTTCCACCTCAACATCATTGGCAAGCAAAACGTCATCAGCTGTAAAATCTTTATCTGCCAATTCAATGGGCTGTTCAATCGGCATTCCCATATAAAATTTCAATGCGTTTTCTTGCAATTGAACTGCATTAACCAATTGTTGACGAGTTGTGCTCAAGTTCATTAGCTGAACATTGACTCTGTCCAAATCAATCTCCCTTGCCAGTCCGTTGTCAAAAAGGCTTTTGATAATATCCCTGGATTTTTCAACATTTATATAACTGCTGTCAATGGTTTCCAATTGTTCCTTCTGAACATAAACATTGTAATAAGCCGTTGCGACTCTTTCAATCACCTGCTCTTCTGTCAATTGAGCATTTATTTGATAAAATTCTCGGGTCGTACGCGCTGCCTTTAATCCGGTAAAAACCGTTTGATCAAATATATTTTGCGTAAGAGAAACGCCTCCTACCGCATTCCATTTTTGTCCCATTGCCATGATGATAAAAGGATCCGTTGCATTTGGGTCAAATGTGGAAGCCGGAATAGCTGTTTCCTGAATAATCGGATTGTAAGTGATAGAGCCATTCGCACTGATGTTGGGGAGGGCCCCGGCACGTGCTTCCTGGATTAAATATTCAGCATTTTCAATCTTCAGTTTGGCTTTTTTGGCATCAGCCTGATTTTCAAGTGCGTAATTTACCGCATCGGGAAGACTGATAAGTTTTGTTTCCTGCGCAATGCTCAGGGCCGGAAGCAGAAAAAGGATCAGTATATAATTCTTAATTTTAAAATTCATATAATTAATTTTTGAATAACATATTCATTATAATTTCTTTTCGTTCGCTTAAAATGCGATCATATTCCGCATCTGAAATCCGCATGGTAGATTGAAACAAAGGACGGATAGCGACCGGGAAGGAAACCAGTGAGGCGATGTTCAGGATAAACTGGATCGGTTCCATTTTCTCAATGGTTCCTCTTTTCATTTCTGTTTCAAATTCTTTATAAAACCGCTGCATAAATTTTTCCCATTCCTCTTCTTCTTTGTAAAAACACCCTTCGTTGATACGTGAAACAATATAGGTTTCCAAGTAAGGGTATTCCTTTGCCTGAAGAAGGGAATCGTCAATGTACATTTCAATTTTCTCTTTGAAAGGAAGGTCTGAAAACAAAACCTTTTCCCGCAATTGTTCTTCCCGCTTCACGGCATCTTCAAAAATTAAGTTGAACAGATTGTCCCGTGAACGAAAATAATAATTGATCAATGTGCGGTTGACACCGGCTGCGTCTGCTATTTCCTGTGTCGTAGCATTGAACTTTCCTTCGCCAAAAAAAAGTCTTTTCGCCGTCTTGCGAATAAGTTCTTCTGTTTCTATATCTTTTGATTGCTTTGACATTTTTATTTAATAAATTTATTTAACATTATTGTTTGACATTTTTGTCAATGCAAATTTATAACCTTGGAATTAATTAAACAAATGATTAATATCAAGTTTTTTTGGGGTTAGAAAATTAAATGATTATTCTTTACAAAATCCTTTTCTATTGAACCTTTCGCGCCATTGCTGCTTGAAATTTTCTCTTTCTTCGGGCGTCATGTTTTTTACTTTATTGAAAAATTCTCTTTTGTGGGCATGATCCCGGTGCTTACGGAACCCACCAAACCCACCGAATAAAATCTTGCTCAGTATTAAAATTCCCATTGCCTGCCAATATGTGACAGTTTGGACTCCAATCACATTAGGCAAAATTGAATTCCATAGCCACATGACAATAGCGGTTAATCCAAAAAGTATGATAAAGGGTATGATGAAGAAACATTTTCTTTTATTTCTAAATTTATTTTTCATTTTGTTTGTTTTAATTGTTGTTTAAATCGTTGTAAAGCTGGTTCAACCGTTGTCGCAAATATTTCACTGCATACTGTTTACGGCTGATGATGGTTTTTAAATTTTCATTTTGTTCGTCAGCAATCTGCTGCAACGTTTTTCCTTCCATTTCATTTTCTATGTAAACGGATTTTTGTTTTTCGGGTAATTCGTCTAATGCCTTGAAAATCTCATTCCATATTTCGTCCTGAAACATCTTTAATTCCGGATTTCCCTGGTTATCTTCCAGCAAAAACTCCCGAATCATCAAGCTGCCTTCTTCATCTTCGTAGGTAAAATCCTCGAGGTTTTCTGTACTTTTCTTACGGTAACTGTCGGTAATTTTATTCCGGGTAACAGAAAAAAGCCAACTGCTTATATTTACGATATCTGAAATGTTGGATAAATTGCTGAACTGGTACCATACTTCCTGCAATATATCTTCGGCATCTTCCGGATTCCTCACTTTTGGGCGGATGAAAGCCATCAACTTTGTCCCGTATTTTTCTACGGTTCCTGAAATGATATTTTCTTTTTCTAACTGGGACATTATGACGGATTCCAATCGTTCCATACTTTATAAGACGTATGAAATCTGATTTTACTTTAAATTTCCTAAAAAAATTTAAAATAATCCTTAATTATTTAAAAATTAAGCCCCGATACGTCTATTTGGAGATTGGCTTTGGTATCAATCACAACGGTCATATTGTTGGGAAAAAGGAGTATCTGAACCGGACTTAAGTCTATTACGTTGCCTTTCAGATGTATTCCCGGGTAGTACTCTTTGTTAAAACTTTCTTGCAAACTTTTCCTTGATGCTGAAATGAGATCGGTCAATGGGATTCCGTATTCATTTCCAATCATTCTTTTAATTTTCCCTTCAAATAAAGCCGCAATCGCTTTCTTAAAAATATTTTTCGTTTTCAATTTAAAATCAATGTCGGTCAGTATAATTTTCTGCTGTGTCCTGTCATAAACAGGAAACCCTTTGATGATAGACGTTCCCGTAACTTCCCCGGTCGTTTGGGCTTCAATCACTACATACAAATCTTCTGCATAAACTTTAACGTCTGTAATTTTGACCTTGTTCTTTTCACTTGTCAATACAAATTCCTGATTAAGGAATTGAGCTTTTGCCAGATTAGTCGCATCAATAAATGAAATGTTTGCCGTTGTTTTGATATTAAAATCAGATGGAATTTTGTCTTTCTGCTGGTAATTGGGGAAATTCATCAATAGCGGCGAAGTTTGCGGAATGCTGCCAATATAGGTCTCTGCATACAAATCCAACCCCACAGTTGCTTTGATATAATCAGAGTAAATGACAACAGGCGTCATGTAAACTGTTTGAGGAGTCAGCTTCAACCAGGTGTTGTATTCTTCAGATATATTGATGGGAGGATTAAATTGATTCCAAATCGTCAAAAGATAAGGCTTCAAATCAAAACTTTCTTTTATTTTCTCATCTATAACGGTGGTAAATTTTGTTTGTTGCTCCGTCAGCGTTTCTTCTATCAAAGAGGAAATTGGGATTTTGACTTTGCCATAATCCAGAACAGGTTGAACCCTCCATTCAAATCCGTAAGTTTTGGTTTTGGTGTCCAGTGTCCAGTCAGTATTAAATTTTACCGAAGTAATGAATTTCATTACTACGTTGAAATTGGTGTCCTGGTACATATAATATCCTAAACCGCCATACCCTTGTTCTGCCCAAATTTTTAATGGAACCTCAATGAGGAAACGGTTTTCCTTTAAAGCCGTAAGTTGTAAATTTCCGTTTTTCTCGACTTTGACTTTGAACTGGTCGTTGTTGTTGTCGGTATAGGAATTGTCTTCATACAAAACGCCCGTAACAGAATTATTGATCAGCGAATTGATGTTGGCTACCGAAACAGAAATGGGCAATGATATGCTCGATTTGATTTTGGGAAAAGTATAGGTTTCCGTTTGGGCAAATCCAAATCCACTTATCAAAACACTAAAAATAATTAAAAATCCGATTGGAACAATATTCAATTTCATATGGGAAACAAAAATAAATAACGGAGACTTAGAAGACTTAGTACTCGTCCTTTTCCATAATAATTTTAGTTAACCAATCCTGTCATTCTTGATTTCCTCCACAATTTCGGGATTAAGCAAGGTTGAAGTATCGCCGAAGTTGGAAAAATCACCTTCTGCAATTTTACGTAAAATCCTGCGCATGATTTTCCCCGAACGGGTTTTGGGCAACCCTGACACAAACTGGATTTTGTCCAGTTTGGCAATCGGGCCAATGTGGCTTGCGATATGCTGGTTGATTTCCTTTCTCAGGTTATCACGATCACGTACTTCGCCGGTTTCTTTAAGCGTTATGTATCCGTAAAGCGCATTTCCTTTGACTTCATGCGGATACCCGACAATGGCAGATTCCGCAACAGCCGGATGCTCATTGATGGCATCTTCAATAGGGGCTGTTCCCAGATTATGTCCGGAAACGATTACCACGTCGTCTACCCTGCCCGTAATTCTGTAATACCCAACTTCGTCACGCAGTGCGCCGTCTCCTGTAAAATATTTACCGGGAAATGCTGTAAAGTAAGTTTCCACAAACCTTTGATGGTCTCCCCAAATGGTACGTGCCATTCCCGGCCATGGAAATTTGATACATAAACTTCCCACCACCTGGTTGTCTTCAATTTCATTTCTTCTTTCGTCCATCAAAACAGGCTGTACGCCCGGAAGAGGAAACGTTGCATAAGTAGGTTTTGTTGGAGTTACAAACGGAATGGGTGCAATCATAATTCCGCCGTTTTCGGTTTGCCACCAAGTATCGGTAATGGGTGACTGCTTTTTCCCTACATGGTTGTTGTACCAGTGCCAAGCCTCTTCATTGATGGGTTCTCCTACAGATCCCAATATTTTAATAGAAGTCAAATCATGGTTTTCCACAAAACTTAGATTCTCCTTTGCCAATGCGCGTATGGCAGTCGGGGCAGTATAAAATTGTGTTACTTTGTGTTTGTCAATCACATCCCAAAACCGGCCATGGTCGGGATATGAAGGAATTCCTTCAAAAAGAACCGTTGTTGCGCCATTCAGAAGCGGACCGTAAACAATATAAGAATGTCCTGTAATCCAACCAATATCAGCCGTACACCAATACACGTCATTTTCCTGGTATTGGAAAATGTTCTGAAAGGTATAGGCTATGTACACCATATAGCCGGCTGTCGTATGAACCATTCCTTTTGGTTTACCGGTGGAGCCCGACGTGTACAAAATAAATAATGGATCTTCAGCATCCATTACTTCAGCTACATGGTCTTTGGCGGCTTTATCCAAAAGTGGCTGCAGCCAAATATCCCTTCCCTCTTTCATGGGAATATCTGCGCCGGTTCTCTTTACAACCAATACACTTTCTATGTTGGATGTTTTATCAAGCGCTTCATCTACAATCGACTTTAAATCAATGGATTTATTTCCTCTGAAACCTCCGTCCGAAGTTATTAAAATCTTACAGTCGCTGTCATTGATACGCGAAGCCAAAGCTGCAGATGAAAACCCTGCAAAAACCACGGAGTGGATTGCACCAATCCGCGCGCACGCCAAAAGGGCTACGGGAAGTTCAGGAATCATGGGCAGGTAAATACAAACTCTGTCCCCTTTCCCAACGCCTTGGTCTTTGAGCACGTTGGCCATTTTACAAACTCTTTCATGAAGTTCGTTATATGTTATATGCTGCGCATTTTCTTTGGGGTCGTTGGGTTCAAAAATGATGGCAGTTTTATTTCCTCTTTTATTTAAATGACGGTCAATACAATTTTTCACGATATTCAATTTTGCATTGACAAACCATCTCACATCGGCCTTTGTTAAATCATATTCAAGGATTTTGTCCCACTTTTGAATCCAAGTGAAATTTTCTTCGGCGATTTCACCCCAAAACTCTTCAGGTGATTTAACTGATTTTTTATAGGCCTTAAAGTATTGTTCTAAATTTTCAATTTTGTAATAACTCATTGTAAGAAACTTAATTTCGTAAAGTTAAATTTTCTATTGATGAAATAAAAATTGACTTTAAGAAATTTAACCAATATAATCCCACAAAGATCAGGTAGAGATTTTTTTTCGATGAAAATAAAACTGAAGGATAAGGAGGCAATTGCTTTCAAAATTTTTGGCTAATTTTAGCTTAGGTTTACAACGTTGAAATTGATGGCAAATATTATCATAGAGTTGTGAATTGCTTTCAAAATTTTTGGCTAATTTTAGCTTAGGTTTACAACAACGCCAATTAAAACGGGCATAAACGGATTGTTGTGAATTGCTTTCAAAATTTTTGGCTAATTTTAGCTTAGGTTTACAACGAAAGCGGTAAAAAAGGTAAGATTGTATTAGTTGTGAATTGCTTTCAAAATTTTTGGCTAATTTTAGCTTAGGTTTACAACCGAAAAATATAGACAAACATTAGAATTAAGGTTGTGAATTGCTTTCAAAATTTTTGGCTAATTTTAGCTTAGGTTTACAACTGGCAGTCTTTGAGCGAATCAGAGCAAGTTGTTGTGAATTGCTTTCAAAATTTTTGGCTAATTTTAGCTTAGGTTTACAACTATGTTGTAATACTTGACTTGGGCATTCTTGTTGTGAATTGCTTTCAAAATTTTTGGCTAATTTTAGCTTAGGTTTACAACGTTGGGTCTTTCTCTATGGACTGCGCCTCCGTTGTGAATTGCTTTCAAAATTTTTGGCTAATTTTAGCTTAGGTTTACAACTCCTGTTCACGCCCAATGTTTCAGTGTTTCGTTGTGAATTGCTTTCAAAATTTTTGGCTAATTTTAGCTTAGGTTTACAACTTCGCCTTCCGTTGGTTGTTTTTCCCCCCAGTTGTGAATTGCTTTCAAAATTTTTGGCTAATTTTAGCTTAGGTTTACAACATTACAGGAATGCAAATCGAAGAACAAGGTGTTGTGAATTGCTTTCAAAATTTTTGGCTAATTTTAGCTTAGGTTTACAACCAAGACGGGCAAGGCAATCTATTTTCGCCCGTTGTGAATTGCTTTCAAAATTTTTGGCTAATTTTAGCTTAGGTTTACAACACCAATTAGAAAACCTGCGTATAACAGCAAGTTGTGAATTGCTTTCAAAATTTTTGGCTAATTTTAGCTTAGGTTTACAACTGGTAATTCCATAACCACCAATGGTTGTTGGTTGTGAATTGCTTTCAAAATTTTTGGCTAATTTTAGCTTAGGTTTACAACGGCGGATCCAATTCAACAACCACAATCAACGTTGTGAATTGCTTTCAAAATTTTTGGCTAATTTTAGCTTAGGTTTACAACTGGACTGGACGCCAATACAGTAAGTGGCACGTTGTGAATTGCTTTCAAAATTTTTGGCTAATTTTAGCTTAGGTTTACAACAGGAAAAAACAATTTCGAAGAGACAGGAAGGTTGTGAATTGCTTTCAAAATTTTTGGCTAATTTTAGCTTAGGTTTACAACGGTTGCCTGCTAAAAATATAGGTCTGTCGGGTTGTGAATTGCTTTCAAAATTTTTGGCTAATTTTAGCTTAGGTTTACAACTGAATTTTCTTCTGTAACTTTAGGTTTAGAGTTGTGAATTGCTTTCAAAATTTTTGGCTAATTTTAGCTTAGGTTTACAACGGAGATGATGGGAGTGAAGATGGCACAAGAGTTGTGAATTGCTTTCAAAATTTTTGGCTAATTTTAGCTTAGGTTTACAACAATCCAGGTTACATTTCAATCTCTACAACTGTTGTGAATTGCTTTCAAAATTTTTGGCTAATTTTAGCTTAGGTTTACAACTACGAATTGAACAGAGGAATGAGTGCATTAGTTGTGAATTGCTTTCAAAATTTTTGGCTAATTTTAGCTTAGGTTTACAACTTTTAGATTCGACGGGGGCAAATGTGACGCGTTGTGAATTGCTTTCAAAATTTTTGGCTAATTTTAGCTTAGGTTTACAACAAAATGGTACAATGTAGTTG
>PJUF01000348.1_pt1 | contig 36423 bp, 35 predicted proteins | sample 1512191 | NCBI WGS metagenome assembly PJUF01 (sample SAMN08177673, study PRJNA422409) | Feces metagenome, whole genome shotgun sequencing project. | isolation source: Chicken feces (3) enriched on wood chips | host: Gallus gallus | place: USA: Madison | collected 2015-01-15 | reverse complement strand
AGTCGCTCAGGCCGAATGTATGAAACATGCCACCTCCCTAGCGCGCGAGAGGATAATTGAAGGCGAGACGTTCGATCACGCGGAACAGGCCCGAAAACCCCAACGACAGCACCAAGTAGATGCCCGTTACCACGAGATAGACCTCGAAGGCGGTGAAGGATGCCATCTGAATGTCATTGCCCGCTGCCGCGAGATCCGTGGCCGAAATCACCGAAACCACCGCGCTCGACAGCATGAGGTAAATGAACTGGCTGGTGAGGGCGGGGTAGATGGTGCGCAGCGCCGGCTTGAAAATTACGTAGCGCAGGATCTGCAACGGCTTGAGGCCGAGTGCCAGCCCTGCCTCGGCCTGCCCCTTTCCGACTGAGCCAATGCCCGCCCGGATGATCTCCGTGGCAAATGCGCCCACATTGATCACCATGGCGGTGAGCGCCGCCTGGTTTGGCGCCAAGCGCAGGCCGAATTGCGGCAGAGCGAAATAAACGAAGTAGATTTGTGCAAGGAACGGCGTGTTGCGGATCAGCTCGACATAGAAATCGATCACCCAGCGCACGGGTCGCGGCCCGGACGTCTTGAGCACCGCGCACACCACGGCAACCACCAGGCCGATGATCATGGCCGTGAAAGACAGCGAGATCGTGACCCAGGCGCCCCCAAGCAGATGCGTGAAATTCGCAAAAACCGGCTCGAACTGCAGCTGATAGTTCATGGTCCTCGCTTTCGGCTGCCTGCGTGCCGATGAACCTGCTGGCTCCCCCAAGGACGCCGGAGTTCCCTTATTTGCGGCAACTTACAGTGCGCGGCCGGGCAATCAAATTATCCGTTCGGCACCCCCCACGCCGCGTATGACGTTGACGGGGTGCCGAAGGCACTCCTCCAGCCAACACCTTTGACGAAGAGGGGCATCTCGAAATTATGCTTTTCTCTGCAGGCATGCAGAATAACGTCTTGTCCGAAAAGATGCATTGCCGGAACACGTGGAGGCAGTGGCGTGGCGTCGTATGACAGGAACGCCATCCTACGGTGTTGCGCCATAGCTTGCCCCGATCGTCTTGAGCGAATGGCGACGCTCATGGCGAGCTGAGAGAGCCATAGCCAGAGAAGGTAGAGAAGTGTCCACCAAGCGACCCGTGGCGATTGTGTTTGATACGTTTGGTTCCGTCGTCGACTGGCGTGGAACGTTGATTGCCGAAATGACCGCGCTTGGTCACGAGCGCGGCATCGCCGGCGACTGGGCCGGCGTAGCCGATGCATGGCGCGTCGGCTACCACGAGATGCTCGACGAAGTAACGGCCGGCAAGCGGCAATGGCAAAAGCTTGACATCATCCATCGCGAGCTGCTCGAGCGCGCCCTCGAAGCGAAGGGTGTCACAGGCTTCAGCGAGGCGGACTTGCAGCACCTGAATCTCGGCTGGCATCGCCTCAAGCCCTGGCCGGATGCGGTTTCGGGTATCAACCGGCTCAAGACGAAATATATCGTCGGCTCGCTCTCCAACGGCAATGTCCGGCTGCTGACCGACATGGCCAAGGGCGCCGACCTCGCCTGGGATGTCGTTTTAGGCTCCGACATCTTCCAGCGATTCAAGCCACATCCCGATACCTATCTCGGGGCCGCTCGCCTGCTCGACCTCGAACCCGGCGAACTCATGCTTGCCTCGGCCCACAACGGCGACCTCGCCCACGCGCGCAAGAACGGCTTGATGACCGCCTTCTTTCTGCGTCCGACCGAATACGGTCCGGACCAGACGATCGACCTCACCGCCGAGCAGGAGTGGGACGTGATCGCCGACGACATGGAAGACATGGCGGCGAAGCTTGATACCTGAGCCGCAGAACGTGGCGCGGGACGTTCAGTCCGGGGTTGCAACCCCTCACCAAAGGAGGAAGACATCATGACCAAGTTGAATTTCTGGAAGAGGCCGCTGGCGGTCCTCACGCTTGCCGGCCTTGTGGTCGGCGGCGCATCGGCGTCGGCGATGGCTCAGTCCATCGCCGAGATCGAGAGCCGTGGCACGATCCATATCGGCGTGCTGCAAGACTTTCCGCCTTTTGGCAGCATCGATACCAGCGGACAGACGATCGGCTATGATCCCGATCTCGCGAAAGCCTACGCCGACAGCCTTGGCGTGGAACTGAACATCGTGCCGGTGACCTCGGCCAATCGCGTGCAATATCTGCTCGCTGGCCAGGTGGACGTGTTGTTCGCGTCCCTCGGGATCACCGAGGAGCGGGCCAAGGTGGTGGATTTCTCCATTCCGTATGCCGGGCTTCAGCAGTTCGTTTATGGCGACAAGAACGTCGAGGTCGCCGGGCCCGACGATCTCGCAGGCCAGACGATCGCGGTGACCCGCGGCACTACGCAGGACATCGGCGTTACCAACGTTGCGCCGCCGACGGCGACGATCCAGCGCTACGACGAGGACGCCTCGTCGGTGCAGGCGCTGCTTTCCGGCCAGGCGCCGCTGATCGGCCTGTCCAATATCGCGATCGACCAGGTGGAGAAGCAGGCGCCGGACCGCTTCGACATCAAGTTCAAGCTCTCCGAGCAGGTGCAGGGCATCGCAGTCCGCAAGGACGCCGCGGAGCTGCTCGGCAACATCGATGACTTCCTCAGGGCCAAGCTCGCCGACGGCAGCCTTGCCGAACTTCACCAGCAGTGGATGCCCGGGCAGCTGCCTGACGCCGTCTTCAAGCAGTAAGCCGCGAAACGATAGCGTCGGGGCCGCCCCAGGGCGGCCCCGAACGTTTTGGTACGCACGATTGCGAGTTCCGCGACGCGGTTCGCAGCCTCGTGCGAACGTTGTTCGATAATGGGGGGTTGCCCAACCGATGCTGTCCTCGGGCAGCCGGCGCCCCTAACGTTACCGCCAGATCGCGGAGATACAAATCAATGAATAGCAACGCATTCCGGCTTGCAGTGATGCCGGGCGACGGCATCGGTCCTGAAGTGATGGAGGCCGCGCTGGCTGTTCTCGACGCCGTCGAGAAACGGCACGACCTCGGCTTTCACAGACAGGTCGTCAATGGCGGCGCAGCCCAGTACCAGAGCACCGGCGTTGCCATGACCGAGGAAGGCTTCGAAGTCGCTGGAAAGGCCGATGCCATCCTCTTCGGGGCCATGGGGTTACCGAGCGTCCGGCATCCCGATGGCACCGAGCCAGCGCCGCAGCTCGATCTGCGCTTCAGGCTTGAACTCTATGCTGGCCTGCGCCCGATCCGTGCCATTCCCGGCGTGCCGCTGGCCCTCGCCGTGCCGCGTGCGGCGGAAATCGACTTCGCTATCGTAAGGGAGTCGACCGAGGGACTTTTCGCCTCGCGTGGGAAGGGCACCCTCGTCGATGACGCTGTCGCGACCGATACCATGCGCATCACCCGCGGTGTCACCGAGCGGCTGTCGAACTTTTCGTTCCGGCTCGCCGAGCACCGCGCCAAGCGGCGCAAGCGCCAGGGCAGGGTGACGCTGATCGACAAGTCGAACGTGTTCATTTCCTTTGCCTTCATGCGCAAAGTGTTTTTTGAGGTCGCCCAAAACTACCCGGGAGTGATCGCCGACCAGCATTCGGTCGATGCGACCGCGCTCGATCTCATCCGCAAGCCTTGGGAGTTCGACGTCATGGTGACCGAGAACATGCATGGCGACATTCTCTCCGATCTCGGTGCCGGCCTCGTTGGCGGCATGGGCTTTGCCCCTTCCGCCGACATCGGCGACGAGCACGCGCTGTTCCAACCCTGCCACGGAAGCGCTCCCGACATCACCGGTCAGGGCATCGCCAATCCGGTCGCCATGATCCTGTCGACCGCCATGATGCTCGACTGGCTTGGGACTCGGCACGACAGCGCCGCCTGCATCGAGGCGGCGGACGAAATCGAGGCGGCGGTCGACGCCGCGTTTGCATCCGGTGCCGTTCGCTCCTACGACATCGGCGGCCGCGATGGCACGGGCTCCGTTGCCCGCGCGATCATCGAACGGCTGCCTCCGAGGGGCCGTGCGGAAACAGGGAATTGACGATGAGCGCAGGCCTGCCGCTGCCGGACGCACTTAACCTCACCGGGCAGCGCATCGTGCTGACCGGCGCCGCCAGCGGCATCGGCCGGGCTACCGCCTCGGTGTTGGCGAGCCTTGGCGCCGACCTCGTACTGGCCGATGTGGCAGGCCTCGACGCCACATTGACCGACCTCGCCGCCAAGGGCGTCTCGGCCACCGCAGTGCAGGGCGACCTGCTCGCGCCCGGCGGCATCGAACGACTCTTTGAATTCGGTCCGGTGAACGCGGTTGCGCATTGCGCCGGTGTCGTCCCCAAGCAGGGGCCGTGGGCTGACGATCCGGACTGGGAGGTACGCTTCGCCCGCACCATGGCCGTCAATGTGCGGCTGCCGATCGAGCTTGGTGATTCCGCCATCGCGCACATGGCGGCCAATGGCGGCGGCCGCGTCATTCTCGTGGGCTCGCTTGCCGGCCTCAACGGCGGCACGCTGACCACGACCCCGCCGGACTATGTCGCCTCCAAGGGCGGTCTGCATGCCCTCGTCCGGCTGCTTGCGCGCAAGGCGGCGCCGAGCGGGGTCATGGTGAATGCCGTCGCGCCCGGTCCGGTCGCAACCCCATTCAGCGCCAATATCGACTTCCCGCGGGAGAACTTCCCGCTTGGCCGGATGGCACGAGCCGACGAGATTGCCTGGCCGATAGCCTTTCTTTGCACGCCCGCAGCAAGTAATTTTCTTGGCGAAATCGTCAATGTGAACGGAGGCGTATACCTTGCCTGATCCTACTGCCCATGCCGCTCTCGCGGCGCGCCTCGCCGATGCGTGGCGCGCAGGGTCGCCCTCCGAAGACCTCCAGGCAGCGCTGCGACCCCGCAGCCTGGCGGATGCTTATGACATACAGGATCGCTTCGTCGCCGCGTTGGGGCATCCCGTGGTCGGCTGGAAGATCGGCATCTCGGGACGCAATGCGTATCGTGCTGCCGGTCTCGATAGCCCCATCTTCGGACAGATCGTCGCGCCAAGGCTATTCGGGAGTAACGAAGAGGTTCCCGTACCGGCCGGGCGGCCGGTAACGATCGAGCTGGAGTATGTGCTCATCCTCGCTCGCGACATCGAGGATAGCGAACCGCTCGACGCCACGGCAATCGCTACAACGCATCTGGGGCTCGAGATCGTTTCGTCGCGCGCGCCGAACCGGGCAGCGCTCGACCCGGTCGGGCTCGCGGCAGATAACGGCATCAACCATGCCGTCGTCCTTGGCGATCGGATCGCGCAATCGAGTCTCGAGGCCATCGCCGCGAGCAGCACGACCAGCGTCGACGGGCGGCAGCAGAACGGGGGACTCGCCGGCGACGATCTGCCCCTGCCGCTCGATGTCCTGGGCCATCTGGCGCGGCACGTGTCGTCACGCGGCAGGAAGCTGCACCGCGGCGATGTCATCTTCACCGGCACGATGATCAAGCCCTTCGACGTCACAGCTCCCGTCACCATCGAGGCGGAGAGTTTCGGCGCCCGGGTGGGCTGCCGGCTGCGACCATCTTCCTGACCGACCGCGGGAGAAGCGGTTCGACATGGCAGACCGTCTCTGATGGAGTCCCAGATGCGCGCCCAACACGGCTCCTCTCCCTTCGGCCGGATTCGGCCTCCCGATGAGGCCTGGCTGGCCCGGGCGGAGCCCGAGGAAATCCTTGAACCCGACCTGCAGATTGTCGACTGCCATCACCATCTCTGGGAGCTGCGCAAGACGCCCGGGCACCGGTACCTGCTGGACGAGTTCCTCGCCGATGCCGAAACCGGCCATCGCATCGTCGCCACTGTCCATATGAACTGCTACGAGTGGGACGGGGAAACCGGCCCGCTCGAAACGCGCCCGGTCACCGAAACGGAGGTCGTCGCCGGCATTGCCGCCATGTGCGATACCGGACATTACGGCGATATCCGCGTCGCCGCCGGCATTGTCGGTTTTGCCGACCTGACCCTGGGCGAGCGCGTCGCGCCCGTCCTGGAGGCGCATCAGCGGGCGGGAGGTGGACGCTTCCGCGGCATCCGCCATTCGGGCGGCTGGGACGCCGACCCGGCCATCGGCAACAGCTTTCCCGACATGACCGAGGGTTTTTACCTCCGGCCCGACTTTCGGGCGGGTATCGCGCAACTGGCGAGGTTCGGCCTGTCATTCGACGCCTGGGTCTATCATCCCCAGCTGCCGGATCTCATCGATCTTGCGCGCGCCTTTCCGGAGACGTCGATCATCGTCGGCCATTGCGGCGCGCCGCTCGGCTACGGGCGCTATGCCGGCCGCAGGGACGACGTCTTCGTCGAGTGGAAGACGTCCATGGCCGAACTCGCCCGTTGTCCGAACGTCTCGGTAAAGCTCGGGGGCATGATGATGCGCGGCGGTGCCTATGACTATGGCGAGGTGTCGCGGCCACCGACATCCTCCGAGCTTGCCGCGATGTGGCAACCCTACATCGAGACCTGCATAGACCTGTTCGGCGCCGATCGCGGCATGTTCGAGAGCAATTTTCCGGCCGACAAGCAATGGATCGGCTACGCTCCGCTGTGGAACGCGCTCAAGCGTGTCGCTGCCGGCGCCTCGGCTGAGGAAAAACAGGCCCTGTTCAGCGCCAACGCCAGGCGGATCTACCGACTGCCCTGAGGTGGGGGCGCATTTGGCTGTTCCGGTGCCCGCAAGTGCTGCAGCATGAGCAGTGCCGACGTGGTCAGCTGCCGGTCATTCCGCACGCAGATGACATGGGGGCGCGTCGACCACTCGTCGAGCAGTGCAATGGGACGCACGGTGTCGTGCAGCGCTGCGTTGAGGAGTACGCCGTCGGGCATGATGGTGATGCCCAGCCCGGCGTCGACCATGCGCAACGCAGACTCGAAGGTCTTGACCTCGATTCTCAGCGGCAGCGTGGTGCCCAAATCGCGGGCGGCATGCGACAGCAACAGGCTGAGCGAGCTTCCCGGCGCCAGGCCCACATGATCATACTCAAGCAGCTCTACGAAATGCACGGCCTCACGTCCGGCCAGCGGGTGGTTGGCCGGCACGACGGCAACGAGCTTGTCGCGCCGGTATTCATAAACCTCGAGCGTGTCGGGGATCTCCATGTTTCCCGCGAGGACGCCGATATCGGTCAACCCCTCGACCGTCGCCTGCAACACCTCGGCGCTTGAATTCTCCACCAGGATGATCTTCACGGAGGGGTAGGCCTTGACGAAGCTGCCGATCTGAGTGGGCAGGTACTGCACGATTGCCGATGTATGGGCGTGGATGCGCACCTGACCGGCGACGCCGGACGCGAAGACGCTCATCTCGGACGTCATCCGGTTGATTTGCCCGAACAGGGCCACAGCGTGCTTGGCCAGCATCTCACCGGCCGGCGTTGCCTCCACGCCACGCGAATGCCGGTAGAACAGCGGTGCTCCGAGCTCGATCTCCAGAGCCTGGATGCGCTTGCTGATCGCGGACGAGGCTATGTTTTCCCGTTCCGCCGCCTTGCTGATGTTTCCGAGATTGTACACCGACAGGAAGATGCGCAGCGTTATGAAATCGGGACGGAACATAAGGGTGATGCGTTGTGGCGGGGCTGGCCCACAATATCGATCTGGGGGAGAGAAGCAAATTCGAGCAGCTCGCTGGAAACAGGACGGCGTGGCGGCGACGGCCTTGAACCCTCTGTTTTCATTGTCAGTCTCACCTTTGCGCCGCCAGGTCTCGCCGCGAGGCGGCTGCAGTAGGCTCCGGCTGGCGCAAGCCGAAGGTGATGGCGGTCAGCCGCATGCCTTGACACTGTCGCGACGCCTCAAGGCCAGAGTTCGGAGTGCCAGGAACACGCCGCACATCGCCAGAAAGATGACGGTGGCCGAAAATACGTAGAAGGCGAGCGACAGGCCGACGGCATCAATAAAGGCGCCGAGTGCGAGTACAGGCACGGCATTCGCCAGGTATCCGACTATGTAAAACCGCGAGGTTGCTGCGGAGCGCTTGTCGGGAGCAACTGTCTCGTTGATCAGGCCGGCCGCGCCGACGAAGGCAGCACCATAGGCAAGGCCGCACAAGGGTATGGCGAATATGAGGGCGACGCTGATCTGAGCGTCGGCGGCGATCCACAGCACGAGCTGGCTGAGCGCGAGGCCGGCAAGGCCGTAGAGTGCCGCCGACCGCCTGTCAATGAAGCCGAACAGCGTTTGTCCGGCCCCGCCGAACAGCTGGAACGCCGCCGGCAGAAGCCCCGCCAGCGCGACCGATCCCGCGCCGAACAGGTCGAGCGCGAGCCTCGTGCCGACGGCCATGATCGTGGACCCGATCATCCAGGAAACCGCGATAGCGAGATATGCCAGCGCCTGTGCCGCCAGCGGCGAGCCATATGTCAACAGATCTGCGTGGGCAACGTTCCCGGCACGCCGCCTCTTCCTCGGCGGGGGCCATTTCGCGAAGAGGATGCCGCTCGCCGCGGCGGCGGCAACGGCGGCGATCACAGCGTAGGGCGACAGTGTCGGCCGAAGGTCCAGCGCGATCGCCGCGGCGGAGAGCAGGGGACCGCAGGCCGCGCCAGCAGTGAACGCCAGAGTCGTGATCATCGCCGTCTGCTTGCGCTGTGCGGGGGCAAGCAGCTCATGAAAGGCCGCTGGCGCTGTCGCCGTGATGATCCCGGTGCCGGCTCCGGCGAGAAAGCGCCCAACGAGCAGCCAGATCGGATTGAAGGCCGCTGCCATCAGCAGCGCGCCGGCGGCGACCAGGCCAAGCGCCGGCAACAGCAATTGCCGGTTCGTGCGGACCCTGTCCCCGACAAGGCCTACAATCACCAAACACAGCAGGGTGCCTATGGCGTAGACGGCAAAGACAGCATTGATCATTGCCTGGCCTAGCGACCACTGCGAAGCGTAGATCGGATAGAGCGGGCTTGGCGCCGTGCTGCCCAAGAGCGCGGCGAACAGTGCCAACGCGCAGGAGCAGGCAGCCCAACGATACGAATCGCTCCTGCCGTCTCCCTGGCCGGCAGTGGGGCTGGAGCCCATGCGGTCAAACTGCATCCGACTATCGGAGCCCAGGGGGCGCCAATGGCGCGAACTGCTCGCTCGCTGGGCTTGCCCGACACATGTCCGTTCTCTCCTTCGCGCCCGGCAGGCGCTCGTATGACGCATTTCGAGTGTGATTCTAGGCCGTCAAGATTAGGCCGATCTCACGGATTCTGAAGCGCTTTTTCTCCTCGATAGTTGATGGATTGAGGGTGCGCTGCCGTGTCGCCGCCTTGTTGTGGGTCTATGATCTCGTGGCGATATCGACAGCGGGTTTTTCGAGAGCGGAGCTTGTACGCGCGGCGCTTTGCCAGCACCACTCTCGAGCCGTGTCTCGTGATCGAATCGAAGGGCGAAACGTGCGCAGCGGGACCTCGCAATCGCGGACGCGAGGTCATGTCCGACGACGCACGGGGACGCTCACCCCTTTACGCGTGGGTGGTGCAATGCTCCTGTGCGCGGGAGACGCGCACAAATCCGGACATCATGTCAAAGCACGACTTCAGCCTCGCCGAATTCGCCTCGCGGCTCGCGCGCGTTCGGTCCGCCATGAGCCAATCCGGCATAGACTGGCTCGTTGCCGTGCATCCCGCGTCGATCCACTGGCTGACCGGCAGCGATGCCAAGAGCTATCAGGAATTCCAGTGCCTGCTGGTCGGGCCGGAGGGCAGCCCGCTCGTCGTGCTGACGCGGCGGGGCGAAATGGCCGAGTTCGAAACCGACTCCCTCGCGGACGACGTGGTCGGCTGGGGCGGCGGCGACATCGAAGACCCCATGATTCCTTTCCAGCGGCTGGCGGAGCGCCACGGCCTCACGCGCAGCCGGGTCGGCGTGGAGGTGCCGGCCTATTATCTTCATCCGCATCATTATCTTGCCCTGCGCGCCTTGCTCGGCGCGGCCCTGGTGATGGAAGCGACCGATCTCATCGCGGAGCTCAAGCTGGTGAAGTCTCCGGCGGAAATCGCCTATGTCCGCCAGGCCGCCGGGATCGCGGACGCGGCCATGGCGCGCTTTTGCGCGACACTTGCCGCGGGCCGCACCGAACTGCACCTTGCCGGCGAGGTCCATGCCGAGCTTTTCGCGCGCAACAGCGGCATCGCCGCCAGCCCGATCAATCTCGTCTCCGGGCCGCGCTCGGCCTACAGCCACGGCGCGCCGACCGAACGGGTGCTGGCGCCCGGCGATTTCGGCAGCATCGAATTCGGCGCGACGTGGCGCCGCTATACGGCGACGCTCGGACGGCAATTCTCGCTCGGTGTGCCGACAGCGCGCATGCGCGAGCTCTACGATGTGGTGCGGCACGCGTCGGACGCGATGATCGCGACGATGGCGGATGGCGTTCCGGCCATCGTGCCCCACGAGGCCGCGTGCCGGGTGATTGGCGCGGCGGGCCTCGAGCCCTACCGCGTGCACACTTCAGGCTACAGCCTCGGCCCCGGATTTCCTCCGAGCTGGGGCGAGCCTCTGCATATGATCGGCGGCACGCGTCACATCCTGCGCGCGGGCATGGTGGTCACGGTGGAGCCGCCCGTCTTCATCGGAAGCGAGGGGCTGGGCGCCCGGATCATCGACAACGTCCTGATCGGTCGCGACGGTGCCGAGCTGCTTTCGCGTCACCCGCGCGCGCTGATCGTCATAGACTGAGATTGCCGCGATAGGCGCCGAGCTGGCCGGCGATCTCGTCGCAGGCGATATGCAGCCGCTCCAGCATCCTCTCGAAATTGGGCGGATTGCCGCGCCGGCTGACCGCGGCCACGGTGACGCAGGCGATGGCCCGGCCGTCGTCCATGAGAATCGGACAGACCACATCGGTCACCCCGATGATGTCACGGCTCTCATGGATCATGGCGCCCTCCCGGCACACCTCGTCCAGCTGCGCGTTGAGCGCCGTCGGATCGGGCGGATTGCGCATCAGGGCGTAGCATTCGGTCATCATGCGCGCCCGGATCTCGGCAGGCTGGAAGGCCATCAGCACGAGGCCCGAATGTGCGTCGGCGAGCGGCCGGCGATAGCCGAGCTTGAGCGAGAAGTTCATGTCGGCCCCGCCCGAGGCGGCCGCGATGATCACCGTCTCGCCGCGATGGGCCACCACCAGGTGTGCCGCCTGGTGCGCCTCCTCGGCAAAGCGCTCGACGATGGGCGCGGCGACGCTCACCAGATCGCGCGCCCGCGCCGTCTGCATGCCCAGCGCGAAGAGCTTGTTGGAGAGAACGAGCCCGTCGCCGCCTTCTTCGCGCTGTAGATAGCCGCGGCCGAGCAGGACATGCACCATGCGGAAGATCTCGCTCTTGGAGCGCCCCAGATCGTCGGCGATCTGACGGATTCCCATCGGCGTTCCCTCGCGCGCCAGCAGCTCGAGGATGTCGAGCCCCTTTTCCAGTGCCGGGGCGCTGTAGCTGGCCTTCTCTTCAGTCATCTCGCCCGCTCGTTTCATAGACAGCGCTTGACATCATATATGAACCAACCTTAACGTGAACTTGGTGTCAGGGAGCGGTTTTTACCCGCCGGACAGCCCGGGGGGCAAGAGAGGGCTGCGCCAATGGACTACAACTTCAGATTTGGAGTGCTCTGGCGCTACACCGACGAAATCGTCGAGGGCGTTCTGCTGACGCTGCAGCTTTCCGCCGTTACGATGAGCATCGGCCTGCTGATCGGGCTGGCCGTGGCGATCGGCAGCGCCGGCACCTCTCCCGTCATCCGCGGCATCTGCCGCGTCTATGTCGAGGCGATCCGCAACACGCCGCTGCTCGTCCAGCTCTTCATCGTCTTTTTCGGCTTGCCCAGCCTCGGTGTGCGCCTGAACGCCAACGACGCGGCGATGGTCGCGCTGTCGATCAATCTGGGCGCCTATTGCGCCGAAATCTTCCGGGCCGGCTTCGAGTCCATCCGCCCGGCGCAGATCGAGGCGGGCCGCGCTCTGGGCCTGACCGCCGGGCAGACCTTTCGCCACGTCGTGCTCTTTCCGGCGATCAAGAACATCTATCCTGCGCTGTCGAGCCAGTTCGTCCTGCTGATGCTGGCGACCAGCGTCGTCTCGTCGATCGGTGCGACCGAGCTGTTCCACCAGGCGGCCTTCATCGACTCGCGCACCTATCGTTCGTTCGAGGTCTATGCGCTGATCACGCTGACCTACCTGGCTCTCACGCTCGCGTTCCGGACGCTGTTCGCAGCCGTGTACTGGGCCGTCTTCGTGCGGAGGTCCCGCACATGATCCGCGAGCTGTCGCCGGCCGACCTGATCTATCTGCTCGAAGGCGCGCGCTGGACCATCGTTCTTGCCGTGATCGCCACCATCGGCGGCGGACTGCTCGGTCTCGTCGTCGCCATCGCCCGCCTCGTGCCGCTGCGCCCGGTGACGTGGCTCGCCATCGCCTATATCAACCTGATCCAGGGCACGCCGCTGCTGGGCCAGCTCTTCATCTTCTTTTTCGGGCTGCCGCTGTTCGGCCTCTCGGTCGACGCCTGGACCGCGGCGGCCCTGTCGCTGTCCATCTACGCCAGCGCGTTCTTTGCCGAGATCTGGCGCGGCTCGCTGCAGTCGGTGTCGGCGCGGCAATGGGAGGCCGGTGCGGCGCTCGGTCTCAGCTATCGCCAGCGCCTGACGCATGTGATCGTCCCCCAGGCCGTCCGGGTCAGCATCGCGCCGACTGTCGGGTTTCTCGTGCAACTGGTGAAGAACACCTCGCTCACGGCCCTTATCGGTTTCGTCGAGCTGACGCGAACGGCGCAGATCCTGACGTCGGCGACCTTCGCCCCCCTGCAGATCTACCTGCTCGCCGCCGCCATCTATTTCGTCGCCTGCTTCGGTCTTTCCCAGCTCAGCAGGACGCTGGAAAGGAGACTGCATGTCGCTCGTTGAGCTCCACGACATCTACAAGAGCTACGGCACCGTCGAGGTACTGAAAGGCATCTCGCTCGCGCAGGAGAAAGGCGAGATCATCGCCGTCATCGGCCGGTCGGGGTCCGGCAAGTCCACCATGCTGCGCTGCATCAATGCGCTCGAGCGGGTGCAGGTCGGCAGGATCGTCGTCGATGGCATCGAGGTGACGGCGCCGGGAACCGACCTGAACCTGCTGCGGCAGCGCGCGGGAATGGTATTCCAGAGTTACAACCTGTTTCCGCACCTGACCGTGGCGCGCAACATCATGCTGGCCCCCATGCTCATCAAGAAGCTGGATCGTGCGGCGGCACGCGGACTGGCCGAGCAGATGCTCGCCAAGGTCGGCCTCGTCGACAAGCTCGAAGCCTATCCCGACGAATTGTCGGGCGGACAGCAGCAGCGCGTCGCGATCGCCCGTTCGCTCGCCATGCAGCCGGCGCTGATGCTCTTCGACGAAATCACCTCCGCACTCGATCCCGAACTGGTCGGCGAGGTGCTTCGCGTGCTCGAAAGCGTGGCGCAGGAGGGCATGACAATGATGCTCGTCACGCACGAAATGAACTTCGCCAAGAATGTCGCCGATCGCGTGATCTTCATGCATGAGGGTCGCATCCATGAGGACGGCCCGGCGCGCGAAACGCTTCTCGAACCGCAGACGGAGGAACTCAGGAGCTTCCTGAGCGCGGTCCTCCATTAGTGCCTTTCCGAATGCCTGTTGAGCTAGCCAGAGGGAGACGTAGCATGCTCAAGAACCTATCCAGACTCGTATCGGCCGTCATTGTGGCGGCGGGCGCCCTGACCATGGCCCCGGCCATGGGCGCCGACCTGCAGGAGATCATCTCCGCGGGCAAGGTCCGCATCGGCGTGCCCGTCGACGTGCCACCCTTCGGTTCCGTCGATGCTAACAACGAAGCCGTCGGGCTCGATGTCGAGCTCGCCGGGATGATTGCCGAAGCCCTGGGCGTGGAGCTCGAGCTGCAGCAGATCACGGGGGCCAACCGCGTGCCCTACCTCGTCACGGATCGCCTCGACATCGTGATCGCGGCCATGGGCGCGACGCCGGAGCGGGCTCTGGCCATCGCCTTCACCTCGCCCTATTCGGCGCTGTCGAGCGGCGTGTTCGGCCCCGATTCCATCGATGTCACCAGCGTCGAGACCCTCGGCAGCACGTCCGTTGCCGTGGCGCGGGGCACCACGCAGGACCTCAAGCTCACGGCCCTCGCCCCCGATGCGACCATCATCCGCTTCGACGACGATGCGACGGCGGCGGCGGCCTTCCTGTCGGGGCAGGCGCAGCTGCTGGCAACGGCCGACGTCGTGGCCAAGGACCTGATGGACAAGAACCCCGGCGCCGAACTCAAGGCCAAGTTCATCCTCGAGTTCTCGCCGACCTATGCCGGCATCCAGCAGGGCAATCCCGATCTGCTGCGCTGGCTCGACACGTTCATTCACGTGAACCTGCGCAACGGCACGCTGTCGGCCCTGTCGGAGAAGTGGATCGGCAATCCGCTGCCGACACCGTTCCCGTCGATCTAGCACCATCACAGCGGCGGGGTCGACCGGCCCCGCCGCAACCACCTCCCGTCCGATCCGGATCGGCATCCCATGGCCCGCATTTCCACCGCACACACATCCATCGATTTCGACAAGGCCGGCAAGCAGGTCGGTTTCGTCAGCATCCCGCATTCGCCACACGAAGACGCCTGGGGCGCGGTGCGCATTCCGCTGGCGGTGATCGGCAACGGCGCCGGGCCGACGGCCATTCTCATGGGCGGCAATCATGGCGACGAGTATGAGGGGCCGATCACCCTCGGCGAATTGATCCGCGATCTCGATCCTGCCGAGGTCAATGGCCGGCTGATCTTCCTGCCGGCGCTCAACCTGCCCGCCGTCGTCGCCGGCCGCCGCGTCTCGCCGGTCGACGGCCTCAACCTCAATCGCACCTTTCCGGGCGATCCCATCGGCACCATCACCCAGCAGATCTCCGCCTATGTGAGCGACGTGATCTTCCCCATGGGCGACGCCATGCTCGACCTCCATTCGGGCGGCTCTTCGCTCGACATCATGCCCAGCGCCGTCATCGAGCCGGCGCCGAGCGAGGAGCATCGTCGCCGCAACGCCGCCGCCGCCCTCGCCTTCGGCGCGCCGCTGACCGTCGTCATCGACAATCTCGGCGATCCCCGCACCTCGACCGCCAGTTCGGTGCGGGTCGGGATGACTACCGTCGGCACGGAGATGGCCGGCGGCGGCACGGTCTCGCTGAACGCGCTGCAGATCTGCCGGCGCGGGGTGCGCAACGTGCTCGCGCATCTGGGCGTGCTGCCGTCCGCGACGCCGGCCCCTGTCGAGGGCGACCGGAAGATCTTCCGCATTCCCGGCCCGCCCGGCTTCGTCTATGCCACCACGGACGGCGTCTTCGAGCCGGCCCACCGGCTGGGAACGATGGTCCGGGCCGGAGAGCAGGCCGGCCGCGTCCACAATCTCGCCGATCCCGGGCGAACGCCTGAAACGCTGTACTACCAGGCCGACGGCATGGTCTATGGCCGGCGCCAGCCCGGCCGCGTGGTCGCCGGCAATTGCTGCGTGACCGTCGCTTCGCTCTATGAAGGGAGCCTGCCGTGATCGATATCGGGGACATCCGCGCCGCTGCCGCGCGAATCGACGGCAAGATCCGGCGGACTCCTATGCTCGAGGCCAGCAATTTCCTCGAGCCCATCGGCGTGGCCGCGCAACTGACGCTGAAGCTCGAACTGCTCCAGGTCACCGGCTCGTTCAAGGCGCGCGGCGCGACCAACAAATTGCTGTCGCTGCCCGCCGACGCGCTGCGCAGGGGCATTGTCGCCGCCTCGGGGGGCAATCACGGCCTCGGCACCGCGCGCGCCGGCGCCATGGCGGGCGTGCCCACCACCATCTTCCTGCCGACCAACGCCGCACCGGCCAAGATCGAGAAGCTGAAGCGCTGGGGCGCGACGACGCGCGTCGTCGGCGCGTCCTTCACCGAGACCAACGCGGCCGCGCTGGCGTTCGCCGCCGAGGCGGGCGCGGCCTATTTCCATCCCTTTGCCGATCCTCTCGTCGTCGCCGGCCAGGGAACGCTGGGCCTTGAGATCATCGCGCAACTTCCCGATGTCGATACCGTGCTCGTCGCCATAGGCGGCGGCGGGCTGATCAGCGGCATCGCCACGGCGCTCAAATCCATCGCTCCTGCGGTACGCATCGTGGGGATCGAGGCGGCCGGCTCGCCGGTGCTGCTGCGCGCCGTGGAAGCCGGCAGGAACATCGCGCTCGATGCGGTCACGACCGCCGTGGCCACAATGGCCTGCGCGAAGACCGATGACCGTATCTTCGAGATCGTTCGCGACCATGTCGACGAGATTGTCCTCGTCGACGATGACGAGATGCGCCGCGCGGCGCAATGGCTGTGGTTCGAGATGGGGCTGGCCGCCGATCTCAGCGGCGCGGCGGCGCTGGCCGCGCTGCGCGAGGGGCGGGTCCGCGTCGAGCCGGGCGAGCGTGTCTGCGCCATCGTCTGCGGTGCAGGCGCCGACGCCATCACCGGCTAGGGCGCGCCCATGCGCGAGCCCGATGGCTGCCTCGACGGCCTCCATCCCTTGCTGCGCGCGGCTGCGGACCGGCGGCGCCGGGGGCCGCAATATTCCGCGCTGAGCATCGCCGAGGCGCGCCGCCTGAGTCGCGAGCGCCTCGGCCCGCCCTCGCGATTGCCCGCGTTGGAAGCCGTGGAGGATATGACCATCCCGGGCGCGACGGGCCTGCGCATGGCCCGTCTCTATCGCCCGCTGCCGACCTCGCCGCTGCCTCTCATCGTCTATTTTCATGGCGGAGGCTTCGTCTGCGGCGACCTCGACAGCCACGATTCGATCCTGCGCCGCCTGGCCCTGGCCAGCGGCGCGCTGGTCCTGTCGATCGACTACAGGCTCGCGCCCGAGCATCCCTTTCCTGCCGCCGTCGAGGATGGGGCGGCCGCCCTGCGCCATGTGCGGGATCGTGCGGACGATTTCGGATCGCGCGCCGGCCTCGTCCATGCGGGCGGCGACAGCGCCGGCGCCGCCATCGCCCTGGCGGCGAGCGGGACGACCGGCGCCGCAACGGGGCTGCTGCTGTTCTACCCGGTGGCCGATCTCGCCAATGTCGGAGATGGCTCGAGCTACGCGGCCTTCGGAGATGGCCGCGCGGGCCTCTCCCTCGCCGACATGCAATGGTCCGCCCGAAACTATGCGCCCGACCCCGCGGATCGCACCGACTGGCGGTGTTCGCCGCTCCATGTGGACGGTTCGGTTCGCCTGCCGCCCGTCTTCATTGCGACCGCGGAGTTCGACGTGCTGCGGAGCGAAGGCAAGCAGCTCGCAGCCCGCCTGAGCGCGCTCGGCATTGCCGTCCATCACCATCATGCCGAGGGCATGGCCCATGGCTATCTCGGCGCCGGCGATCTCGTTCCGGGCACGCAGCAGACCCTTGCCGCCGCCACCACATGGCTGAGGGCTTCAGTGCCGTGATCTCGCCTACACGGCTGCAATACGCACCGCTTGCAGGAGCGCCGGAAGGCCGGTGGCGGTCGTCGCCTCGTGCAGGGACCGGATCTCGGCAATCAGCGCATCCTGATGGGTGGGCGTCAGCGGCGCGGCACAGGCGCGGAACTTCTCCTCGAGCTCGCCCTGCGACATGGGGTGGCGCGGGCCGCCGCGATAGCGCGGGTCCGATTGGGCCGACAGGACGCGGCCATCCTCGAGGAGGATATCGACGCGGGAGCGGATGATGTCGAAGCCCAGGGCATTTGCGGCGGGATCGCGGTGGGTTCGCACGCGCCGCTGCATGTCCTGGAAGGCGGCGGAGCGGATAATGTCGTCGTCGAACTCGGCCAGTCCGGCCTTGCGGTAGAGCGCCAGCATGGCGATCAGGGCCGCCATCGAAAACTTTGCCTGGAGGGCGTTCGCGGCGGTGTCGTAGCGGATGGGATCGAGCAAGTTGTCGCCGGCGAAAAAGTCGATGCGCTCGATCGCTTCGGGCCGAATGTCGGCGTCGACAATCAGCTGGCGTATCGCGTCCATGGCCTGGTGGGTGAGGATGCCGCTGGGATAGGGCTTGATGCTCACCCCGGGGTCGAGCATCGACCACGTCCGCCCGAACCCCTGCGCCGGCTTGGAGGCCGAGAACCCGCCGGCCAAGACGCTGGCGAAGCCCCACGGACCATCGAGAGCCGCCGGGTCGGCCGTGAAGCCGCGTTGCGCCAGCAGGGCCGCAAGAACGCCATTCTCCGCAGCGCGCCCGACATGCAGAGGCTTGGTCATCGTGCCGAAATTGCAGCGAATGCCGGCGGCCATGCTGGCCGCCAGGCCGAGCGCGCTGGCAATTTGCCCGTGGTCCAAATGCAGGAGCCAGGCGGCCGCCGCGGCTGCGCCAAACGTGGCGACAGTGCCTGACGAATGGTGGCCGCGCAGGTAGTGGTTCGGCGCCAGCCATTCCGAGATCTTGCACGACACTTCGAAGCCTACACAGAAGGCGGTCAGCAGGTCCCGGCCGGACACGTTCCCGCGCATGTCGGCGACCGCGATGGATGCGGACAGGGGAGCGGCCGAGGGATGCGTCAGCAGGCCGTAGACATGCGCGGGATCGTGGCTGACCTGGGTGTCGTCGAAATCATGTGCGTGCGCGGCGATACCCAGGATTCGCGCGGCTACCTGGGCAGGCACCTTGTCGCCGGTGCCGAAGAGCAGGGCATCGGCCCGGCCGCCGTCATGGCGCGCCTGTTCGACGACAATCCGCACCGCTTTCTCGGACAGGCCGGCGACGTAAAGCCCCACCGTGTCGAGGATACAGCGTTCCGCGATCTGGAGGAGGTCGGGACTCAGGGTCTCGAACCGCGCGTCCGAGACAAAGGCGACCGCGGCGGCGGTCACGTCGGTGTCGAACGACATCTCGTCTGTCATGCGCGCAGGCGCCGATTGCGTGGCCAAAGAATGTCTCCGAGAAAACTGTTGACAGTTTATCGCCTACGATAGACGATATGGCAAGGGCGAAACAGACGGAGCAAGGTGCGTGGGCGATATCGACGGTCTCTTGGCGCTGCGGCGCGACAACACCCTGTCCTCCCTCCTTGCCGGTAAGCTGGAGAGCTACATCCTGAGCGGCCAGTTGCTGGCCGGGGAGCGGATCAATGAGGCTGTGCTGGCCCGCGAGCTCGGCGTCAGCCGGGGGCCCATCCGCGAGGCGGCGCGGCTTCTGGCGAGTCAGGGGCTGGTGGAGTTCGTCGCCAACAAGGGCGCCTTCGTCCGGCAGATCAGCCGTGAGGAATTGCTCGATATCTACGAGCTGCGCTCGGTGCTGACCGGTTACGCGTGCGGACTGGCCGCACGGCATGCCCAAGGAGACGCGCCTCACCTGGAACGCTTGCACGAGCAGATGTCGGACGCGGCCGGCGCCGGGGATTCGGCTCGCTACTACCAGCTCAACCTGAAGTTCCACGAGCAGCTCGTGCACCTGGCCCGGAGCTCGCGCCTCAGTGCGATGCTGGATGGGTTGGTGAAGGAACAGCACCTGTTTCGGCAGGCCTCGCTGACGCGGCACCCCGACATGGCGCAGTCGAACGCAGAGCACCGTGGTCTCGTCGACGCGATTGTCGCCGGCGACGCTGCCGAGGCCCGCCGCCTGGGCGAGGCGCATGTGCGCGCCGGGCGGGAGCGGTTCGAAGCCGCCACCATCGGCGCCGCCCGTCACGACTAGGGGCGTCGCAGCAAACAAGACAAGGGAGGGACTTGCATGCAACGAGTTTGGAAGCGCCTGCTCGCAGGAGCAGCCGTGATCATTTCCGTCACTGCTTTTTCGGCCGTGGCCGATGCCGCCGATGCGCGCATCGGCATCCGTGCGGAAACGCCGTCCATCGATCCGCATTTTTCCTATGCCGCGCCCAACAAGGCCGCGATCTCCAACATCTTCGAGTCCCTCGTCGTGCGCGACAAGGATCTGAAGGTCGTGTCGCTCCTGGCAACGGAGTGGAGCAAGCCCGCCGAGGACGTCTGGGAGTTCAAGCTCAGGCCGAACGTGCATTGGCATGATGGCGCGCCGTTTACGGCCGACGACGTGCTCTTCACGCTGGAGCGCGCCGGCACGGTGCCGAACAGTCCCGCACCTTTCGGCCAGTTCCTTCAGCAGATCGCGTCGGTCGAAGCGGTCGACGACCTGACCGTGCGGATCACGACCAAGAACGGCTCGACGCAGCTGCTGATGGACCTGTCCGAAATCCCGATCGTTTCGCGACATGCGGGCGAGGGCGCTGCCACCGAAGACTACAATTCCGGCAAGGCGGCCGTCGGCACGGGGCCGTTCAAGTTCGCATCCTGGGCGCCGGGCAGCGCGCTCGCGCTGGTGCGCAATGACGACTATTGGGGCAACGCCTCGCAATTTGCGAGCGTCGACATCATTCCGATCCCCAGCGACGCCGGGCGGGTCGCGGCGCTGCTGGCCGGCGACGTCGATCTCATCGACGCGGTTCCGCCCGACAGCTACGAGCGCCTCAAGACCGACAGCCAGATCGCCGTGTGGGCGGTGCCCGACGTCTATTGCGCCTATCTGCACATCGACAGCGATCGCGGCGTGTCGCCGATGATCACGGCCAAGGATGGCTCGCCCATTCCCAATCCGCTGAAGGACGCGCGCGTGCGCCATGCCCTGGCGCTGGCGATCGACCGGGACGCCATCATCGACCGGCTCATGTTCGGGCTGGGCCAGAAGGCCAGCCAGCTCATCAGCCCGAGCATGCTCGGCTACAACCCCGACATCGAGATGACGCCATACGATCCCGAGCAGGCCAAGGCGTTGCTCGCCGAGGCGGGCTATCCCGACGGCTTCAGGATGACCATTGCCGGCCCCAATGACCGCTACGTGGCCGACGGCCAGATCACCCAGGCGGTCGCCCAGATGTTCGAGCGGATCGGAATTTCGATGGAGGTCGAGACGATGCCCTCCAATGTCTTCATGCCCAAGGCGAGTGCGCAGGACTTCTCGATCTTCTTCATCGCCTTTGGAACGGCCCAGGGCACGGGGTGGTCGGCGCTGCGGGCGGTGCTGATGACCTATGACGCCGAGAACGGCTATGGCCCCTCGAACCGCGGGCGGTATTCGAATCCGCTCGTCGATGAGCTCACGATCAAGTCGCTGTCTGCGGGCACCCTCGAGGACGCCTCACGCTATGCCAGCGAGGCGGCAGCGGTCGCCTATGGCGAATACGGCATCATCCCGCTGCACTATCAGATGAATGTGTGGGCCGCCCGCAAGGGCTTCACCTACGAGGCCCGCCAGGATTCGCTGACGCTCGCTTATGGTCTGAGCAAGGCGGAATGATCGACGAGCGCCTGCGACAAGCCGGCCACGTCGCGGTTCGCCGCGACGTGGCTATTCCCATGCGGGATGGCGTTCGACTGATGGCCGACATCTACGGGCTTGGCGCCGCCCCCCGGCCGGTGCTCGTCGAGCGCACGCCCTACGGCAAGGACCGCTCCGATCGATCGGAGCGCTGCCTCGGCGCCAACGCTCCCACCGAGCGCGCAGCGATTGCTGCTCACTACGTCGAAGCGGGCTTCGCCTATGTCATTCAGGATTGCCGCGGCACTGGCCGGTCGGAGGGCCAGTTCGACAAGTACGTCCAGGAAGCCGACGACGGAGAGGACACGCTCGCCTTCATTCGTGCCGCGGCCTGGTGCACGGGATGGATCGGTCTCGTCGGCCACTCCTACGGAGCCGCCTGCCAGATCGCGGTCGCCGGCAACGCCGGCAGCATGATTGCCGCCATGGTTCCCGACTGCGGCGGCTTCTCGAACGCCTATGCGAGCGGCATCCGCCAGGGTGGCGCCTTCGACCAGAAGCAGGCGACCTGGGCCTACACGGAGGCGCTGCGCGAGCTCGAAGCCAGAGGCGATGCCAGGTCAGCGGGCAGGCTGCGCGGCGAATCCGTCTTCGACTGGTTGCAGCGCGGCCCCTGGAGCATCGATCACACCCCTCTTGTCGATGCGCCGGAGCGTCAGCAGGCGCTCGCCGCGTTCTGGCAGACCGGCACCGATGGGCCGTTCTGGAGGCGACCTGGGCTTTATATGGATCCGGCAAGCGATGCGCTGCGGTCAATCCCGGCGATGTTCGTCAGCAGCTGGCACGACACCTCGCTGCGTTCGACGCTCGACAACTTCGCAGGATCGAGCGAGGCTTCCATTCTTGTCATCGGTCCGTGGTGCCACGGCGACCGGCACACGTCGCGCGCCGGTGATGCGGATTTCGGGCAGGGGGCGATTCCCGAGTTCGGCCTCGGCAAATCTCTGCTCGCATTGCGCACGGCGTGGCTCTCCGGGCAACGGGACGGCACGCCGCCCGCGATCCCGCGCGTCCGCTATTTCGAGATGGGAGGCGGCACGGGGCAGCGGGCTGCGGATGGCGGCATCGATTGTGGCGGGCGCTGGCGTGCGGCCGATCAATGGCCTCCGGCCGATACGACGCCGCTGACCCTTGCTGTTGGCGACGGGCGGCTGCTTGACGCCGGCTCGCCGCAGACTCCGTGCGTGCAGAGCTTCCTCGGCGATCCGGCCAACCCCGTGCCGACCTGCGGCGGCGCAATCAATTCCGGCGCGCCGGTCATGAGTGGCGGGATGTACGATCAGTCGCCGCTGTTTCCGACCGCCGTGGATGGCGGTCGCGTGCGCTCGCTGCGGGCCGATGTGCTCACGCTGACAAGCGCGCCACTGACCGAGGATATCCACCTTTGCGGAGACGTCACCGCGGAGCTCTGGGTCTCGACGGACGCGCCCGATGCCGACGTCACGATCAAGCTCGTCGACTGCTTTGCCGAGGACGGTCCGGCGCTCAATCTCTGCGACGGCATCCTGCGGCTGCGATATCGCGAGTCGACCACCGCCCCTTCGGCGATGCCGCCGGGCGTGCCGCAGCGCGTCGTCGTCGAGGCGTTCCCGGTTGCGGCTCTTGTCCGCGCCGGCCACCGGATCCGGCTCGATATCGCGGCGAGCAACTTCCCGCATTTCGACAGCAACCCGCAGACGGGCGCACCGGAAGGTCAGCCCGGCGCGCGCCGGGCCGCGCGCCTCAATATCCACGCAGGCGGGGCATGGCCTTCAGCGCTGCGGCTGAGAACGCAGGCTCCGGCATGATCGGCTTTGTCACCAAGCGGTTGCTCCAGGGCGCCATCGTCGTGCTGGTCATGTCGGCGATCGTGTTCGCCGCCGTCTACGCGATAGGCGATCCGATCGAGCTGCTCGTCCATCCCGAGGCGACACAACTGGAACGGGAAGCGTTCGCCCGCGCGCTGGGGCTCGACCAGCCTCTCTATGTGCAGTACCTGCTGTTCCTCCAGTCCGCGGCCACCGGCAATCTCGGCAATTCGTTCGCCTTCAATATTCCGGCGATCCAGCTGATCCTGCAGCGCATGCCCGCCACCATGGAGCTGGCCCTCGCCGCCACCGTGCTCGCCATCCTTATCGGCATTCCCCTGGGGCTGGTCGCGGGGCTCCATCCCGAACGCCTCTACGCCCGCGGCATCATGGTCGGCTCGATCCTAGGCTTCTCGCTGCCCACGTTCTGGGTCGGCCTGCTGCTGATTCTCGTGTTCGGCGTGCTGCTGTCCTGGTTTCCGGTATTCGGGCGGGGCGAGACCGTCTCGGTTATGGGCCTCGAGGTCAGCTTTCTGACGGTGGATGGCCTGAGGCATCTCTTCCTGCCGGCCCTCAATCTCGCGCTGTTCAAGATTTCCCTGCTGACGCGACTGACGAGTGCGGGCGTGCGCGAAGCGCTGCCGCAGGACTATGTCCGCTTCGGCAAGGCCATGGGGCTGTCGCCGGCGCGCATCCTGTTCGGGCACGTGCTCAAGAACATAATGATCCCGATCGTGACCGTCATTGGAATCGAGTTCGGCTCGGTCATCGCCTTCGCGGTGGTGACCGAGACGATCTTCAACTGGCCGGGCATGGGAAAGCTGATCATCGACTCCATCAACTATCTCGATCGGCCCGTCATCGTGGCCTACCTCATGGTGATCGTCGTGCTCTTTGTCGTCATCAACCTTGTCGTGGACCTGCTCTATGCCGCATTCGATCCGCGCGTGATGCTCGGAGCATCCAACCGATGAGCGTGCCCTCGCCTGAAGCGCCGCCGCGTCTCTCGCCGGCGCGCCGACCCGCGCTCTTCGGGGAACGGACCCGTGCGTTCGTTGCCGATTTCCTGGCCGCGCCGAGCGCCGCGGTCAGCCTCGTGATCCTGACGCTCGTCGTCGTGGGGGCGGTCTTCGCCCCCCTGATCGCGCCGCAGAATCCCTACGATCTCGCGACGCTCTCGATCCTTGATTCCCGGCTTCCTCCGGGCACGACGAGTTCCTCCGGCTATATCCACCTGCTCGGCACGGACGGGATGGGGCGCGACATCTTCAGCGCCATTCTCTACGGGCTTCGCATCTCGCTTCTGGTGGGGGCGGCGAGCGCCGTCGTCGCATTGACCATCGGGGTGGCGCTGGGCCTCAGCGCCGCCTATATCGGCGGCCGGGTCGACGCCGCGCTCATGCGCCTCGTCGACCTGCAGATGAGCTTTCCGGCGATCCTCGTCGCCCTGGTGATGCTGGCCGTGCTGGGGCGCGGCGTCGACAAGACGATCATCGCGCTGGTGACGGTGCAGTGGGCCTATTATGCGCGCACGATCCGCGCCTCGGCCCTGGTGGAACGCGAACGCGAATATATCGAATCGGCGCGTGGCCTGCGCCTCGGGCATTGGCGCATCCTCAGCCGGCACCTGCTGCCCAATTGCCTTGCCCCGGTCCTGATCATCGGCACGGTGCAGATCGCCCATGCCATCACGCTCGAGGCGACGCTGAGCTTTCTCGGCATCGGTCTGCCCGAAACCCAGCCCTCGCTCGGACTGCTGATCGCCAATGGCTATCAGTATCTGCTCGGAGGGCTCTACTGGATCTCGGTGGCGCCGGGCATCGCGCTGCTGCTCACCGTGCTGGCGATCAACCTCGTCGGCGACCGGCTGCGCGATCTCCTCAATCCGGCACTGACGCGATGAGCACGGTCTCCGAGAGCCAGTCGGCACTGGAGGTCAGCGGGCTGACGACGGTCTTCGACTTGAAGATCGGCTGCGTCCGTTCCGTCAGCGATGTCAGCTTCCGCCTGCGCAAGGGAGAGATTCTGGGCGTGGTCGGGGAGAGCGGTTCGGGGAAATCGGTGACGGGGCTGTCCATCATGGGGCTTATCGAGCCTCCCGGCCGCATCGTCGCGGGCGGCATCCGGCTGAACGGCGTCGACCTGACGAGCCTCGGCGCCGAGCAGATGCGTGCGGCGAGGGGTACGAAGGTCTCGATGATCTTTCAGGACCCGATGACCGCCCTCAATCCCGTCCTCACCATCGGCCGGCAGTTCCTCGACGTGCTGCGGGCGCATCGCAGCATAGGCCGGGTCGAGGCGCGCCGGATCGCCGAGGAGGCACTGCGCCAAGTCGGCATTCCCTCGCCGCGCGAGCGTCTCGACGCCTATCCCCATCAATTGTCGGGCGGCATGCGGCAGCGCGTCTGCATCGCCATCGCGCTCGTCTGCGATCCGGAGGTGGTCATCGCCGACGAGCCGACCACGGCGCTCGATGTCACCATCCAGGCCCAGATTCTCAACCTCATGCAGCGACTGGCGCGCGACCGGCAGATGGCGATGATCTGGGTCACGCATGATCTCAGCGTCGTTGCCGGCCTCTGCGACAGCGTCGCCGTGATGTATGGCGGGCGCATCGTCGAGGCGGGGCCGACGGAGGTCGTGCTGGCGACTCCGCGCCATCCCTACACGATGGGGCTGATCGACTCCATCCCCGCCGACGCCCGCCCCGGCACGCCGCTCAGGCAGATTCCCGGCAGTCCGCCATCACCGCTGCACCTGCCGGACGGCTGCGCCTTTGCGCCCCGGTGCAGCCGGGCGACAGCGCGCTGCCAAACGCTTCCTCCGCTCGATGACCTCGCACCCGCCCACGCGGTGCGCTGCTGGTTCCCGGTCGAAGGGCGAGCCCGATGAGCGCGATCGTCGCAACGATGGCGGCCCCGGCCCTGGTGGAGATCGGCGGCGTGACCCGACGGTTCGAGCGGCCCGGCGGTTTCGTGGGCAGCATTCGCAGCCGGCTGGACGGCATCGATCGGACGGAAGTCGTGACCGCCGTCAACGATGTCAGCCTTGCCATACCTCGAGGCTCCGTATTCGGGCTCGTGGGCGAAAGCGGTTGCGGCAAGTCCACGCTGGGCCGGATTGCTGCGGGCCTGCTCGCACCGACCCGTGGGCAGGTGACGTTCGACGGCGCACGTTTCGATGCAGGGCATGCGAGGTTGTCGACGAAGGATCTGCTGCGCGTGCAGATGGTCTTCCAGAACCCGATGGCATCGCTCAATCCGCGTCAGCGCGTCATCGACATCGTGACGGAAGGGCCGATCTGCCACGGGTTGATCCGCAAGCGGGACGCGACAGCGTTTGCTGCGGCCCTTCTGGCGGAAGTCGGCCTGCCGGCGGAGGCCATGTCGCGTTTGCCCCATCAGTTCTCCGGCGGCCAGCGTCAGCGGATCGGCATTGCGCGGGCCTTGTCGGTGGCGCCGGACTTTCTCGTCTGCGACGAGCCGATCGCCGCGCTCGATGTGTCGATCCAGGCGCAGATTCTCAATCTCCTGCTCGACCTGCGGAGGAAGCGCGGGCTGACGATGATGTTCATCAGCCACGATCTGGGCGTCGTGCACTATCTCTGCGACGAGGTGGCGGTGATGTATCTGGGCCAGATCGTGGAATCGGCGCCCGCGGCCGACCTCTTCGCGCAGCCGCGCCATCCCTATACGCGCGCACTTCTCGCGCAGATTCCGAGCCTCGCGGCGGGCCGGCGGCTCTACGACCAGGTATCCGGCGAAATTCCGTCGCCGCTGGCACCGCCGCCGGGCTGCCCCTTCCACCCGCGCTGCCCTCAGGCGATGGCCGTCTGCCGGCGACAGATGCCACCGACAATTGCCACCGGCCAGCATCGCGCGGCGTGCTGGCTCGAAGCCGAAGCCGCATCGGAGGATCGATCGTGAAGACGCCGCGCGCCGGTTCGCAGGATGTTCTGGCCCAAGACGTCCTGGCTTGGGCGCGTCGTGAATTCGGGCGGCAGGCCGCAACGTTCGAGACGGCCCCCACGATTGCGGCCCGCCCGGCGATCGATGCGCTGGTCGCGCTGCTGGGCGACCTTGCGGGGCGCCGCGCACTCGATATCGCCTGCGGACCCGGTCTCATTACCGCCGCCGCGGCGGCGCTGGCCGCCGAAATGGTCGGCCTCGACGTCTCGCCCGAGATGCTCGCGCGCGCACGCCGCCGCTGTAACGCTGCCGGGGTGGACAATGTGCAGTTCGTTGCCGCGGATGCCGCCGCCCTGCCTTTTGCCGGCGCCAGCTTCGACGCCGTGGTGACGCGGCTCTCCGTGCATCATTTCGCCGATCCTCAGGCGGTGCTGGGCGAGGCCTTCCGTGTCCTGCGGCCGGGTGGCGTGCTTGCCCTCAGCGACGTCGTCGCGTCGGATGATCGCCAGGCGGCGGATGTGCACAACGCCATCGAGCAACTGCGCGATCCGTCGCATGTGCGCATGCTGCCGGCCAATGCGTTGCTTCGCTGTGTCGAGGCCGCGGGCCTTGTCATTGCCGAGCACAATCGCTGGCAGGTCCGGCGCGAGCTCGACGAGTGGCTCGATATCGTTGCGGACGAGGAGCGTATTCGGCCCTTGCGTGCGCTCATCGCGGCCTTGGCGCGGCGCGGCGAAACAGCCGGGATCGGGCTCGAAGCGGCCGGCGACACTGTCACCTTCGTCCATTCCTGGATCGCCATCAAGGCGCTCAAGCCGGTGTAGAATTCTATGACGCGGGGTAGAGCGGCGCGAAGCCGGTGGCCATTGCCAGGGCGGCCTGGGTGGGGTCGATGACGGGGATGCCGAGGTGCGCTTCCAGCGCGTCGCGGATATGCGACATGGCCGCACCGGCCATCAGGATGACGTCGGCGCCGTCCTGCAATTTCAGCCGTTCGCCGGTTTCGGCCATGCGCGCGAGCATCGCTTCGCGATCCTCGAGGCCGGCGACGCCGATGCCGATGGCCCTGTCGCCCGCCAGCCGCTGCGACACGCCCATCGCCGCGAAATAGCGCCGATGCCGCGCCACCGCCGGCTCGAGGATGGAGATGACCCCGAAGCGCTCGCCCGCCATCAGCGCGGCGAACACCCCGCATTCGGCGATGCCGTAGACCTGCCGCCCGAAGCGCTCGCGCATCAGGTGCAGGCCCGGATCGCCGAAGCAGGCGATGACGAAGCCGGCGCTGTCCTTCGCGTGAGCGTCGGCATAGGCCAGCATGGGACCGACACAGGCGACGAGGTCGGCTTCGCTCTCGATGCCGGCGGGCCCGTCCGCCATCGACACGCAGGCGATGGCGTGCCCGGCGGCGCGGAACGGGACGGCGGCGCGTTCGATCGCCGCCGTCACATGGGCACTGGAGTTCGGATTGATGACCCGCAGCGGAGCCGCCATCAGAGCGGCGGCCAGCGGTCGGCCCACGGATGGGCCGTCTCATAGGCTTTCGCGACCGACAGAAGATCCCAGTCCCTGCCGAAGGGCGCGATGAGCTGGAAGCCGACCGGCAGGCCGTCTGAGGTCGGCTCGGCCGGAATGCTCATCGCGGGCAGGCCGGCGGCGTTGACGAAGCCGGTGAAGGCGCGGTGGTAGGGCGGGCCGAACTCGTCGGCCTTCCACTGCACGGCACCCGAGGAGGGGGTCATGACGAGGTCGTAGCGCGCAAAATTCTGCGCCAGCTGCATATAGACGGTGCGATAGGCCATCAGCGCCTCGACATAGTCGATGGCGCTCAGCGCCCGGCCCTTCTCGATCATCGGCGGGTAGGCCGCGCCGATGCGGCCTTCCCAGTCGGTGTCGCGCAGCAGCCAGGCGAGACCCGCCGAGCCGACGATCGGCCAGTGCTTTTCGAACAGTGCCACGTCGAACGGCGCCGGCCCTTCATCGACCTCGAATCCCATCGCCTCGAGCTGGCGCGCCGCGGCGGCACAGGCTTCGGTGATTGGCGCTTCGACGGGCATGTCGCCCATCTGCGGCACATAGAGCACCTTGAGGCCCTTGGGCACGTCGCCGAGCCCGCCGGGGGTGAAGGCGAGCGAGGCCCGGTCCAGCGGGCTCGGTCCCTCGATGGCCGACAGCGCCAGCGCCAGATCGTCGACGGTGCGGGCCAGTGGCCCGACCACCTCGAAATCGTGCAGGATCGCCGGCAGCCCGTCGGTGCGCGCCACCCGGCCGGTCGAGGGCTTGAGGCCGACAAGGCCGTTATAGCCGGCCGGCCGGCGGATCGAGCCGCCGCCATCGGTGCCATAGGTGATCGGGCCGACGCCGGCGGCAACGGCCGCCGCGCCGCCACCGGTGGAGGCGCCGCTGGTCAGGTCCGGATTCCAGGGGTTGCGCGTCGTGCCGAAGGCCAGCGTGCTGACATTGCCGCGCCCCAGCGTGAATTCCGACACGTTGGTCTTGCCCATGATGACGCTGCCGCCCTCGCGCAGGCGAGCGACCGGCAATTCGTCGGTCTCGGGCACGTCGTTGAGGTAGAGATTGCTGCCCCAGGCACAGCGCAGCCCCTTGACGGGGATGTTGTCCTTGATCGTCAGCGGCACGCCGTCGAGCGCGCCTTCGGGCTTGCCGGCGGCAAAGCGCTTGTCGCTCTCGGCAGCGGCGCGGCGGGCGCCCTCGGCGTCGAGCGTGGCGAACAGGTTCAGCGTCGGATCGACCTCGGCGGTGCGCTCGAGCACCGCTTCGAGCACTTCGCTCGGGCGCAGCTCGCCGCTCCGGTAGGCCTCCCCAAGCGTGCGGGCGGGGAGTTTCCAGAGGGTCGCGGTCATCGTGTCTGTCCTTCGCGAGGTCGGCATGGCGGAGAATCCGCCGGCCAAGTCGTCGGCAGGCTAGCGAGGGGCGGACTCGCCCGTCCAATAAGAAGACGATATGCGGCCATAGGCGGATGCCTATGCTACGGCGCCGTGGCCGGTACCCCGCGGGCGCGCAAATGGGCGCCGAAGCGCTTCAGCTCGTTGCGCACCTCGGCGAGCAGCGAGCGGGTCAGCGGCGACAGGCTGCGCTTCACATAGACCGCCACCAGCACCCGCGTGATCTCGGGCTCGAACGGCACGAAGTCGAGATCGCCCAGCCGCGGCTGGCTCAGCGCGAAGGGCAGCATCACCGCCACGCCCAGCCCGCTTCGCACCAGGTCCAGCGACACGATCGAATGATTTGTGGTGATGAAGCGCGCATCGCTCTCGGCCTTGTCGAAGGCGAGCCGCGCGTCGAATTCCTGGCGCACCTGCGTGCCGAAGGTGATGATCGTGTCGTCGGCGAGATCGGCCGGGGTCACCGCCCTGGCGCCGGTCAGCCGGTGTCCCGCCGGCAGCACGCAGACCATCGGCGTGCGCAGCAGCGGCCGCGCGACGAGGTCGGGCTGCTCGACCGGCAGGAAGGTGAAGCCGATATCGGCGGTGCGCTCGACGATGCGCTGCACCACTTCGCGGCTGGAGAAGGCCTCGAGCCGCACCCGCGCCCCGGGCGCCCGGGCGCGCAGACGCTGCAATGCCGCCGGCATGATCTCGGCGGTCAGCGGATGCACGGTGGCGATGGCGACACTCGATTCGTGGTCGCCGCGCAGGCGCGCCGCCCGTTCGCGCAGCGCCTGCATGTCCTCGAGGACGGTGTCCATCGCCTTCAGCAGCACCTGCGCGTCGGCGGTGAGCTTCAGCGGTCCCTGGCCGCGCACGATGAGCGCGACGCCCAGCTGCGCCTCGAGCTCCTTCAGCGCCTGGCTCACCGAGGGTTGCGCGATGCGCAGCAGGCGCGCCGTCTCGGTCACGTTCATGACGCGCGAGAACAGACGGAAGATCTGCAGGTGGCGCAGGCTCGGGTTCATAGGCAGCTCCCTATACCGCCATAGCGCATTTGTATTGGACTTGCCCATGCACGGCATCCCTCATGGCACGAGCGACCAGCCAGCCTGGAGGGGAACGTTTGCTTGCCGTCGAAGACCTGCATGTCGAGTTTTCCGGCCGCGGCGCGCCGACCCAGGTCGTGCGGGGCGTCACGCTCTCCGTGGCGGCGGGCCGGACGCTCGCCATCGTCGGGGAGTCGGGCTCGGGCAAATCGCTGACGGCGCTCTCGATCACCGGCCTGCTGCCGGCGCGCTCCCGCCGCCGCGTCGGCCGCATAATGTTCGAGGGCGACGATCTCGCCGCCTTTTCCGATCGCCGTATGGAAGATGTCCGTGGCCGCCGCATCGGCATGATCTTTCAGGACCCAACCGCGTCGTTCAATCCCTCCCTGCGCATCGGCCAGCAGCTCGAGGAGGTGCATATGCGCCACCTCGGGGCCGGGCGCGCGGCGGCGCGCGAGCGCGCGTTCGAGCTGCTCGAGCTTGTCGGCATGCCGGCCCCCGCGATGCGCATGGGGCAGTATCCGTTCGAGCTGTCGGGCGGCCTGCGCCAGCGCGCCATGATCGCCATGGCGCTGATGTGCAACCCCACGCTGCTCATCGCCGACGAGCCGACGACGGCGCTCGACGTCACCGTGCAGGCGCAGGTGCTGCGCGTGCTGCGCGACCTGCAGCAGCGCCTGCATCTGAGCCTCGTTCTCATCACCCACGATCTCGGCGTCGTCTCGGCCATGGCCGACGAGGTGGCCGTGATGTATGCCGGCCAGGTCGTCGAGCAGGCGCCGGCCGACGTGCTGCTCAGCACCCCGCGCCACCCCTATACGCGCGGCCTCATCCGCTGCATTCCGCGCATCAACGAGGCCAGCGCCGTCCGCCATCTGCCGAGCATCCGCGGTGCGGTGCCGAATTTCGCCGCCGGCTTCACGGGCTGTGCCTTTGCCGATCGCTGCGACCTCGCGATCGCGGCATGCCGCCGTGTGCCCATCCCTCTCGAAGCCCGCGCCGACGGCCACGCCGCCGTGCGCTGCATCCGCGCCGACGAGACGGAGCCCGCCTATGCCTGAGGCCGCACAGGTGCTCGCTGCCGAGGGGCTGCACCGCAGCTTCGGCATTGCCGCCAATGGCGGGGCCAAGGCCGGTCTGCTGCGCGCCGTGCGCGGCGTCGATTTCAGCCTCCGGCGCGGCGAGGCCATCGCGCTCGTCGGCGAATCCGGCTGCGGAAAATCCACCCTCGCCCGCATGCTGCTCGGCCTGTCGCGGCCCACCGAGGGGCGCGTGCTCATCGGTGGAGCCGACGCGCAGACACTGTCGCGCCGCGAGGTCGCACGGCAGGTTCAGCCGGTGTTCCAGGACCCCTTCGTCTCCCTCAATCCCATGAAGACCGTGGCGCAGATCGTCGGGCTGCCGCTCGCCGCCGCCGGCGGCCGCACCCGCCGCGAGCGCGACGAGATCGTCCATACGATGATCGAGCTCGTCGGCCTGTCCGTCGATTTTGCCAACCGTCGTCCGCGCGAGCTGTCGGGCGGCCAGCGCCAGCGCGTCTCGATCGCGCGGGCGCTCGTGTCGGAGCCGGCGGCGCTTGTCTGCGACGAACCGACCTCGGCGCTCGACGTGTCGGTGCAGGCGCAGATCCTCAATCTCCTGCAGGATATTCGCGAGCGGCTCGGCCTCTCCTATCTCATCGTCACCCACAATCTGGCCGTGGTGGATCACCTCGCCGAGCGCACGCTCGTCATGTATTTCGGCCGGCTGGTCGAGGCGGGACCGACCCGCGAGATCCTCAACCGGCCGCTGCATCCCTATACGCAGACGCTGCGCCGCGCCGTGCTCGAGCCGATCCCCGGCCAGGCGCTGCCCGAGGCCTCGGATTCGGCGATGCCGCCGAGCCCGCTCGAGCCGCCGGCGGGCTGTCCCTTCCGCGCCCGATGCGCCCACGCCTCGGACATCTGTGCCGTCGTCGAGCCGGAGCTTCGCGCCTATGGCGACCGGCAGGTCGCCTGCCACAACCCGCTCACGGGCGACGCCCGCCCATCACCCGCGCAATGATCTCACAGGAGGAGAAACGACAATGAGGATTTTCAGGGCATTGAGCCTGGCGCTTGCGCTCGGCGTGGCCGTGCCGGCCATGGGCGTGGCCCCGGCCACCGCTTCGCCTGCCGACGACACGCTGACCGCCGCTTTCGGCTTCCAGCTGCCGACGCTCGATTCGTACTATGCCGGCGGCCGCGAGGGCTATCTGCTCGGCCTGCTCGCCTATGACGCGCTGGTCTATCGCGACCCCAACACGCTCGAGTTCAAGCCGCTGCTGGCAACCGAGTGGCGGCAGATCGACCCGCTGACGATGGAGCTCGACCTGCGCCAGGGCGTGAAGTTCCACAATGGCGACGACTTCACCGCCGAGGACGTGGCCTACACGATCAATTTCGCCGCCGACCCGGAGAACAAGATCTTCAGTCCCGAAAAGGTGCTGTGGATCGATACGGTCGAGGTCGTCGACACCTACAAGGTCCGGATCAAGGCCAGGGAAGTCAGCCCGATGGCGCTGAACTACCTGATCCAGATCCCCATCCTGCCCGCCAAATATCATGCCGCCATCGGCAAGGACGAGTTCGGCCTCAAGCCTGTCGGCACCGGCCCCTATTCGGTGGCGCGTGGCAGCGGCAACACCGTGACCTTCACTGCCAACACGAACTATTTCGAAGGCGGCGCAAAGTCCGTGCCGAACATCGGAACACTGGTCTACAAGACGGTGCCGGACGTCACCACGCAGGTGGCCGAGCTGATGACGGGGTCGGTCGACTGGGCCTATTACATTCCCAACGATCTCGCCGACCAGTTGCGCACCAATCCCGAGCTCACGGTGACCAACGCCGAGACCTTCCGCGTCGGCTTCATCACCATGAATGTCGGCAACAACCCGCCGCCCGACTCGCCGCTGCTCGACCTGCGCGTGCGCCAGGCGCTGAACCACGCCATCGACCGTGCCGCCATCGCCAAGGCGCTCTATGGCGACTCGGCCACCGTCATCAACTCGGCCTGCGCGCCCGTGCAGTTCGGCTGCCTGACCGATCTGCCCGGCTACGCCTACGATCCCGACAAGGCCAGGGCGCTGCTCGCCGAGGCGGGCTACGCCGATGGCTTCAGCATCGACGTCTACGGCTATCGCAGCCGCCCGGTCGCCGATGCGATCCTCGGATACCTGCGTGACGTGGGTGTCAGCGGCAATCTCAACTGGCAGCAATACCCTGCCGTGGTGAAGGCCCGGCGCGACGGCGTCGCCTCGCTGGTGATCGACGATTTCGGCTCGTCGGGCGTGGCCGATGCCGGCTACATCCTCTCCTACTTCTTCGCCGGCACGTCGGACGATCTCGTGCGTGACGCGGATGTGACCAGCCTTGTCGAGGCAGGCAACACCACCATCGATCAGGACGCCCGCGCCAAGGCTTATGGTGAGGCCGAGCAGCGCATTGCCGACCAAGCCTACTGGGTGCCGCTCTTCACCATGCCGATCAACTACGTCGCCAAGAGCGCTCTCGACGTTCCGATCCCCAGCGACGAAAACGTCGAATTCTGGCGCGCCAGCTGGAAATGAGCACGCGCGTCGCACTCGCCGGCTACGTCGTCCGCCGACTGGGCATGGCGGTGGCGGTGCTGTTCACCATCTCGCTGGTGAGCTTCTTTCTGCTGAAGCTCTCTGGCGATCTGGCGACGTCGCTCGCGGGCGACGCCTCGGGAGCCTATGTCGAGTTCCTGCGCCGCGAATACGGCCTCGACCAGCCGCTGATCGTCCAGTACGGGCAGTGGCTGGGCCGGGCCCTGACCGGCGACCTCGGCACCTCGTTCTACTTCAATGAGCCCGTGTCCGCGCTGTTCGCAGCGCGGCTCCCCGTCACCATGCAGCTCAGCATCCTGTCCATCGCCATCGCGCTCGTCGTGTCGCTGCCGCTCGGCATCCTCGCGGCGCTCAACGAAGACCGCCTCGGCGACCGGCTGATCCAGCTCTTCGCGCTATCGGGGCAGGCCATGCCGGTGTTCTGGTCGAGCTACCTGTTCATCATCTTCTTCGCCCTGCAGCTCAAGGTGCTGCCCATCTCGGGCGGCGGCAGTCTTGCCGGCCTCGTCATGCCGGCCCTGACGCTGGGTCTGTTCACCATGCCGGCGCTGCTGCGCATCATGCGGGCCGGCATGAGCGACGCGCTCGCCTCCGACTATGTGCGCACGGCGCGTGCCAAGGGGCTGCGCTGGGGAACCATCATCCTGCGCCACGCGCTGCGCAACGCCCTCGTGCCGCTGATCGGCATCGCGGCGGTGCAGTTCGGGCTTCTGCTCGGCGGCTCGGTGGTGGTCGAGACGATCTTCGCCATCGACGGCATCGGCTATTTCAGCTGGCAGGCCATCTCGCAGAACGATTTCCCCGTCGTGCAGGCCACGGTGCTGGTCGTCTCGACCTTCTACGTGCTGCTCACCCTTGCCGCCGACCTGCTCAGCGCCTGGATCGATCCACAGTTCAAGATCGCGGGGACGCCATGAGCACCGTTGCAACAGCACGCCGTCTGCCGAACCTCGGCGGCCTGGGGGATCGCTTCTTCGCCAACGCGTCGATGCGCGTCGGCGGCACGACGATCCTCGTCGTCGCGCTGCTGGCGCTGCTGGCACCGTGGCTCACACCCTATTCACCCGACGCGCAGAACCTGACGCTGCGCCTGTCGCCGCCCCCGTTCTTCGGGGGCGACTGGGCCAATGCCGACTGGTCGCATCCGCTGGGCACCGATGCGCTCGGGCGCGACTATCTCAGCCGGCTGCTCTTCGGCGCCAGGCTGACCCTGCTCATCGGCATCGGCGCGACGGCCCTGTCGTCGGTGATCGGCATCACGCTCGGGCTGCTGGCCGGCTATTTCGGCGGCCGTATCGAAATGCTCATCGGCTTTGTCATCAATGTCCGGCTGTCCATGCCGATCATGCTCATCATGCTCTCGCTCGTGGCGCTGCTCGGCAACTCCACGCTGCTGATCATGCTGGTGCTGTCGGGCTTCCTGTGGGACCGCTTCGCGGTGGTGTCGCGCGCGGTGACGATGCAGTTGCGCGACCGCGAATTCGTGCTTGCCGCCAAGGCATCCGGGTGCAGCGACGCGCGCATCCTCTTCGGCGAAATCCTGCCCAACCTCGTGCGCCCCATTCTCGTCGTCGCCACGCTTGAGGTCGCGCATGCGATCCTGCTCGAATCGGCGCTCTCCTTTCTCGGGCTTGGCGTCAAGGCGCCAGGCGTCTCCTGGGGGCTGATGATCGCCGAGGCCAAGGACTTCGTCTTCTTCCAGTCCTGGCTGGTGACGATCCCCGGGGCGATGATCTTCGTCCTCGTGGGCGCCATCAACCTCTATTGCGAGGGGCTGAAGTCGGGCGACGGCCGCGTGAGCTAGGCTCAGGACCTATTAATCTGCATTGAAGTGTGATTCAGATTCCTCATTGGAGGGTCTGATGGGTGATTTGTTTTTGCTGAGCGAGCGTCAGATGGCGCGTCTGTCGCCGCATTTTCCGT
>PJUF01000346.1_pt1 | contig 36500 bp, 29 predicted proteins | sample 1512191 | NCBI WGS metagenome assembly PJUF01 (sample SAMN08177673, study PRJNA422409) | Feces metagenome, whole genome shotgun sequencing project. | isolation source: Chicken feces (3) enriched on wood chips | host: Gallus gallus | place: USA: Madison | collected 2015-01-15 | reverse complement strand
TCTCCGTTCTCGGTGCGGGTCTGGTAGAGCGAGCGCTCCACCGGCGTCGTGTCCATGCTGATGCCGACGCGCGACCACTGCTGCTTGATGATCTGCTGGACGTCGATCAGCAGGGCTTCCTGGGCACCACCGGTGGTCGATGCAAGGAACTGAATGTGGATCGGATTGCCGTCCGGTCCCAGCCGCTGGCCCGACGCATTGCGGGCATAGCCGGCCTCATCGAGATACTCGTTGGCAAGATCGATGTCGTGTTCAAGAAACTGGGTCGCCAGCTTCTCGTTGTAGAAGATCGATTCCGGCCGCGGCGCCGCCTGCCAGGGCTGGCCTTGGCGCTGATAGACCGCATTGATGATCTCGGTGCGGTTGAGCGCATGCGACAGGCCTATGCGGAAATTCCTGTTATTGTAGATTTCGCGTTTGACAGGATCGTCATGGGTCAGGTTGAAGCCGATGACACCCTCGTTCATCGTCGCCGGCTGCAGGTCCATCAGCGTGTAGTTGCCGGGCTCGCGACTGCGCGCCAGAACCGGCTTGTTGGCCGGCGTATTAATGTGGCGGAGGTGGTAGTCGAATTCGCCATTTGCCGCCTTGAGCAGCATGACCTGCGGGTCTTCGACGACGTCGAACACGACCTGATCGATATAGGGCAATTGGCTGCCATTGGTATCGACCTTCCAGTAGTAGGGATTGCGATTGAAGATCAGCCGTGTCCCCTGCCCCAACTGGGTCTCGATCTGCCAGGCGCGGATGGTCGGCAGGCCAGCCGTGATGCACATTGTCGACAGGCCGGCACGGTTAAGGAAGAGGTCCACCCAGGTATTGAACCCCGATTGCCGAGCCAGTTCGTTCGCATCGGGATTATGAGCGATGTGGAATTGGGACAGATAATGCCGCGGCATCGACGATACAGGATTGCCGATATCGGTGGCCAGACGGCTTGGCAGGAAGCCGTTGGGCTCGTCAAAGCTGAAGACCACCGTATAATCGTCGGTGGCTTCCACCCGGCCCGGCCCACTCTCCGTGCGCATCCATGACGGCGCGCCGGCGGCGAACAACTCGCTGTTGCGAATGTAATCATTGTACCAGAATGCGATGTCGTGGGAGGTGAACGGCTCCCCGTCGGACCACTTTATGCCGCGGCGGATGGTGAACGTGAACTCGCGACCCTCATCGGAAAATTCCCAGGATTCAGCCACGTTCGGATCGATCTGACCGGTGGCAATATTCACGCGCGTGATGCCTTCGTAACCTGTCGTGCGCCACCACCAGGCGCCATCGGCAGCCCCTGAGGTTGCCGTGTTCCACACCCCGCCATAGCGTCCGACGCTTGCGACGGGCTGCACCACGACCGGCACTTCGGGCAGGCGCTCGGCCAGCGGCGGCAAGGTGCCCTGCGCCACCATTTCAGCCAGTTGCGGCGCTTCCAGCAGCACTTCCTGAGCCAGGACGCGCGGCATGACCGACGCCACGGCCGTCAACGCCGCGGCGCCACCTAGCCCGCCCAGAAACACCCTGCGTGAAATTCCATTGGGGTCATTGGTATTGCTCATCACGTTCCTCCTCCGTGTTTTCGCCTTACGCACCTACATACTGGAAGCGACATTTTTGTATGTCAATCTCATAACTGCCGAACGCTTCGAAAAATGGCGCAGCATCAAAATTGCCACGGCAATTCATCCTAACATACTCTAATACAAGGACTTTCCTACGCCAACGCCGCACCATTCATCAAATCGAGTGTGAAAATCGCCGCTTGACGAGCGCAGATTGACATACAATTTTGTAGTATGTGACAGACAGGATGGACGAATGCTTTTGCGGCCAGACCGATATGTAGAACGAGCGGCGATCCGCAGATTTCCTTCTCGCCGGATCGATCCTGCTGATATGAGGATGTACTGGGCCGCAGGCGCTCACGATGAGCACTGCACATGCTCATGATCGTTTCTTCCACAGACACGCAACCGACCATGTCTCAGATGCCTCACCCAGAAAAAACGACCAGGCAAAAAGCGCTGCCCTTGTCCGAAGCGGTCTATGATGCCTTGCGCGAAAGCATCGTGACGCTGGGCGATCAACCTGGCGCGGTGCTGACGGAAAACGGCATCGCCACCCGATACGGCGTAGCCCGGCCCACTGCCAAGGCAGCGCTAGAGCGCCTGGTCCGCGAAGGATTGTTGTGGCGCAGCGCGCATAGGGCCGCCCAGGTGCCCAAGCTCAGCCGCGCCGATGTCGAGGACCTTTACGCCACGCGCCTGCTGGTCGAGGAGGCCGCCGTGACCTCTCTCGCGGGCCGAGGCCTAGTGCCACCCTCCGCTCTCAGGGCGCAGGAGGAAATCCAGAAGTTCAGCAGCAGTGGCGAGGATGCGCCATTCGCCAATCCCGACCTGGCCTTTCACAAGGCGCTGGTCGAGGGCCATGGCAGCCCGCGGCTCGCGCGCATGCACCAGCTGATCATGGGCGAGATCCAGCTTTGCATGGGGCAATTGCAGTCCCACCAATTGCTGCGGGCTCAGGAGATCGTCTCCCAGCACCGCATGCTGCTCGACGCCATCCAAGAGCGCGATCCTGAGCTCGCCAGCTTCATGATCCGCCGTCACATCACCAATGCCCGTGATCGCCTACTGACGCGGTTCACGGAAAATCGAACAGAACACCCCGAGTTGGAAGGCTTCAGGCGCACACGGCGCTAAGCACCGGACACTCAAAAACCCGATGACAGCGCAGCGCCGTCGGCACCCGTGCCGGCGACCGGATCGCTATTGCCCGAATGAGGAGGAGAGGATGAACACCATTTCAGTCAAGCTTGAGGCAGGCTTCGCCAGTGGCGGAGAGGCTTCGGCACAAATTCAGTGGGCGCTGCAATACCTGGCCGAAACTTTGGCGCGCTGCGGCGTGGCCCTTACTGAGGCGGATAGTGCCTCCTTCACGGTGAGGGTTACCGATCCCGCATCGGTGCCAGCTCTGGGAGGACTATCCACCAGTCCCGAAAGTTTCGCTTTGCAACGCGCGGGCACGGATATCCTCGTCTGGGGGGCTGACGACCGCGGGCTGGTCTACGCGTTGACCGAACTGGCCGACCGCGCCACGAACAATTCCGGAGACCTCTCCGCAGGCCCATTTCCTCATGTCGGCAAGCCGGCCAACAAGGTGCGCTCCATCACCCGCATCTTTGCCAATGAAAAGGAAGACAAGGGCTGGTTTCACGACAAGTCGCACTGGATCGACTACCTCACCATGCTGGCCACGAACCGCTTCAACCGGTTCTCGCTGACCCTGGGCATCCAGTACGACTATCCCTACCACAACGACATCATCTCCGATGTCTATCTGCACTTCCCCTACCCCTACCTACTCGATCTGCCCGGCTATGACATCAAGGTGCTCGAACTCAGCGCCGCCGAGCGCGACACCAATCTCGAAATGCTCAAGTTCATCGGCCGGGAAGCGGCACGCCGCGGACTGGATTTCCAGCTGGGCCTGTGGACCCAGCGCTACGATTTCGACGACGTTCCCAACGCCACCTACACAGTCCAGGGCGTTACCGACGACAATCTTGGGCCCTATTGCCGCGATGCCATCGGCACGCTTCTGCGCGAGATCCCCGAAATCACCGGCCTGACCTTCCGGATACACGTCGAAGGCGGCATTTCGGAAGGTGACTACGATTTCTGGCGCACCGCCTTTGACGGCATCAAGTCGGCGGGCCGGCCCATCGAGATCGACATGCATGCCAAGGGTCTCGATGAAACCACGCTCAATGTTGCCCTCGAGACGGGCATGCCGGTTGCCGCATCGCCCAAATACCTGGCCGAGCATATCGGCCTGTCCTACCACACCTCGGCCATACGGGAGCGCGAATACCCGCCTGCCGTCGCGGTGACCAACCGGGAAAAGCTCAGTGTCGGCTCGCGCCGATTCCTCCGCCAGAGCTATGGCGACCTCTTGCCGAAGGACAAGCGCTGGAAAGTCATCTTCCGGGTCTGGCCCGGCACGCAACGCGTGCTTGCTTGGGGCGACCCGGAACTGGCCGCCGGCTATGGCCGCAGCGCTAGCTTCTGCGGGGCCGATGGCATCGAATGGATGGAGCCGCTGAGCATGAAGGGCCGCCAGGGCACCGGCATTCCGGGCGGCCGGGCGCTCTACGAGGACTTCCGCCTAGCCGAGCGGCTCGACTGGCAGAAATACATCTACCAGTACCGTCTCTGGGGGCGACTGAGCTATGACCCCGAGGCTGATCTCAAAACCGACCAGGGTTTCCTCTCCGCCCAATGCGGCGATGCTGCCCCCCTCGTTGCCGAGGCGCTGCATTCGGCCAGCAAGATCTTGCCGCTCGTAACGCAGGCCCATGGCCCGTCCATCGCAAACAATGCCTATTGGCCCGAAATCTACACCAACATTACCCTTCTGGGCGAAGACACGCCCCTGCCCTACGGCTTCGACATGGACGCGCCGCTCCGCTTCGGCAACGCGCCCACCTTCGATCCGCAGATGTTCTCCAATGCCCGCGAATATGTCGCCGGCCTCATCGAAGGCGACACTGATCGCCGCTACAGCCCGCTCGACATCGCTCATTGGCTCACGCAACGGGCCGACAGGGTCGAAATCGCAGCCATAAAGGCCAAGCAATGCCGCGATCTGCACCAGCCCTTCACCCAGCGCCTATTGCTCGATGCCCAGGTGGCTGCGGGGATCGGCCGGTTCTTTGCGGCAAAGTTCAGGGGGGCCTGCTGGGCTGAGCTCTTCATCGCCACGGGCAGGAAATCGGCCCGGCGTCGTGCGCTCGACCAATTGCGCAGCGCCCACGCGGCCTGGAAAGGCGTTGTCGCCCTGACCGAGGGGGTCTACCACGACGACCTGACCTTTGGGCCCGGCCCGCATCTGCGTGGCAATTGGGCCAGCCGGCTCGACCAGATCGAGCGCGAAATGCTCGAACTGGCCGCCTTCCGCCGCCATCACCAGCCTGCCGACCATGCCGATCGCGACATTGCCGACAAAGTAGCGGCCGCTCTCGACGCCTGGTCCCCGACCGACCTAGACAAGGCCCCCAGCATCGCCGCCCCGCAGAGCTTTGCACCCGGCAAGGCCATCGCGGTCAGCCTTGACGCTCCCGAAGGAGCCAGCGTCCGCCTGCATTACAGGACGGTCGACCAGTCAAAACGCTGGCAGGAAATGGACGCGCGCGTTGCCGATGGCAAGGCGAGCGCCGAAATCTCCGCAACCGAAACCAATGGCCCGTTCAACGTCCAGTTCTATTTTTCTGTTCTGGATGGGGATCGCCTGCATCTGGCCCCGGGGTTTGACAGCACTTTGTCGAACCAGCCCTACGCCGTCATCCTTCAAGCCTGAGGTCGGTCATGCCCAGATTTGCAGCCAATCTTTCATTTCTCTATCAGGAAGCGCCGTTTCTCGAACGCTTCAAACGCGCCGCCGAAGACGGGTTCGGGGCGGTCGAATATGTATCTCCTTATGAGTTCGACAAATATGTCGTGGCCGAGGCGCTCCGGGATGCCGGTATCGAACAGGCCCTGTTCAACCTGCCGGCGGGAAACTGGGCCTCGGGCGAGCGCGGCATCGCGTGCCTGCCCGAGCGTGTCGATGAGTTCAAGGCAGGCGTGGACAAGGCCATCGAATATGCCAGGGCGCTGGATGGCTCGATGCTCAATTGCCTCGCCGGACTTGCCCCCGAGGGTGCCGATCCCCAAAGGCTCGACGACACCTTGATCGCCAATCTGGCCTATGCTGCACCCCGTCTCGCCGATGCAGGCATTGCTCTGGTTATCGAGCCGATCAATACACGCGACATGCCTGGTTTTCACGTGTCGCGCACGGACCATGCCGAGCGCCTGCTCGATGCGGTAGGCTCGGACAATCTCAAGATCCAGTATGATTTCTATCACATGCAGGTCATGCAGGGGGACCTCCTGCCCACCTTCGAGCGGCTCCAGCACCGCATCGGCCATGTCCAGATTGCCGACAATCCCGGACGCAACGAGCCCGGCACCGGCGAGATCAATTACCAGACCATCTTTTCCACGCTGGACGGCCTTGGCTACTCCGGCTGGGTCGGCTGCGAGTACAAGCCATTTGCCGGCACCAGCCAGGGCCTTGGCTGGATGAAGCCCTATCTCGAGGATAAGCACATATGAATATCGGTTTTATCGGACTGGGTGTCATGGGACGCCCGATGGCAGCTAATCTGCTCGCCGCGGGGCATTCTCTACTGGTCTCCAGACTCAAGCCAGTCTCCCAGTTCCTCGTCGATCAGGGTGCCAGGGCCGCCGAAACACCGCGGGACGTGGCCGCGCAATCGGATGTCATCATCCTCATGCTGCCCGACACGCCCCAAGTCGAAGAGGTACTTTTCGGGGAAAACGGCGTGAGCGAAGGCCTGCGCGCCAACAGCCTCGTCATCGACATGAGCTCGATTTCCCCTGTCGCAACAAAGGACTTCGCCGCGCGCATTGCGCAGAAGGACTGCGCCTATGTCGACGCGCCGGTTTCGGGCGGTGAGCTAGGGGCCAAAAATGCCAGCCTCACCATCATGGTTGGCGGTAGCGAAGCCGATTTCGAACATGCCAGGCCCCTGTTCGAGGCCATGGGCAAGCCGACGCTGGTGGGCGATGTCGGCGCCGGGCAGACCGCCAAGGTTGCCAACCAGATCATTGTCGGCCTCACCATCGAAGCCGTCGCCGAGGCCTTGACCTTTGCCCGAAAGGCGGGTGCGGACCCGTCCCGTGTCCGGGAGGCCTTGCTCGGCGGCTTTGCCAGTTCCCGTATTCTCGAAGTGCATGGCCAGCGCATGATCGACCGCACCTTTGAGCCCGGCTTCCGCATACAGCTGCACCGCAAGGACCTCAATCTGGCCCTGGAAGCGGCACGGGTCCTCGAAATGCCTCTGCCCAACACCGCTTCCACCGCCCAGCTTATGAATCTGGCCGTCGGCATGGGCGATGCGGACAAGGATCACTCCGCACTGTTTCGCACGCTGGAATATCTAGCAAACATAGATAGGACTTGTGATGAATGCGCCTCATCTTAAGAGGGGATACTCCTAGCGAGCAGTCGTCTAGCCCTATTTGAGATCCCGCCGCCACGTCTGTGGCCGTCAGACCGACCGGGCCGCCACCATTGATGCCGACCCGTTTTTTGCTCTTGCTGCGCTGTCCATTCCCCACGCCTTTACGGACAGCGTGGCCTGCCGCCACGCTAGCGCAGATCGATGGTTTCGCCTTCGAAGGCGCCAAGCGCCTCTACTGCCTTGCTGACAAAGCTCTGATCGACGATCTCGTCTGCGGGGATGACCTTGACCTCGGCAAAGTCGGGGCTCTCATAGCTGAAAGCGACGGTCTTGGCGATTTCCTCGGGATTGACGCAGCCATTGACGCACCAGCGGGTCTGCACCAGGTCGCTGGTCAGTTTTATGTTTTCCGCGCTGAGGTCCGGGCGCGCCTCGGTGATCGCATCGACCCATTGTTGCGGGTCGCTCGCCATCGAGCGCGAGGCATCCATCAGCGCATCGGTAAAGCGCTGCAGGGCTTCGCGCTTGGTTTCGATCGTGCCCTCTAGCGTCGCGACGAACTTGGACAAGGACGGCGAGCGCGAGGAGAAGTCATCTGGCTCGATCAGGACGTCAATGCCGGGCGGATTGTTGATCGACAAAAAGGTGCCATAGGAAACCGTCGTCGCATCAATCCTGCCTGCGGCCAAGGCCTGGATGCGCACATCGGGCGCGCCGATCGCGACAAAGTCGGGCGCTTCGTCGTCCACGCCATAGCTGCGTAACACGGCCTGGGTCAGCGTGTGATCGAGGCTGCCATTGTCGGCAATGGCATAGGACCTGCCGGCCAGGTCCTCGATCGTTTCGATGTCCGACCTGGCGGCGATCAGAAACGCTGCGCCGCGGCCCACCGATACGAAGCCGCGAATGGGCAGATCATTGTCGGCGCGCAATCGCAACGCTGCATCAATGCTGATATCGGCGATGTCGACCGCCCCGGCATTGAGCGCTGCAACGGCCTGCGGCGTGCCTTCGAGCGGCACGATGGTGACCTTGACCCCATGCTTTTCGTAGAAGCCGAACTGCTCCGCCAATTGGAACAGCGACCCGGTGGTCGGGTTAAACTGCGTGTCGGCCACCCCGAGCGCCAGCTTCAGTTCGAGCACGTCGCTGGGTTGGCTGAGCGCCGCCCCGGTGGCCATCAAGCCAATGGTCGAGGCGGCGACAAGGCTCGCGCCACAACGCATCAGAGAGGCTTTCGTCAGTTCCATTTCAGTCTCCGTAAAGATCAGGCAGCGCGCCCGAAGATGGGAAGCGGTTTGAAATCGTTGCGCAGGATGTCCGAGGTCTGTTGATGCCCCATCCAGCCCTCGATCAGCGTCGAGTAGATGCGCCGGTAATCAGTGGTGAACTTGAGATTGCCATCGTCGAGATCGGTAAGGCTCGGCGGCGCGCCATATTGCCCACCGGTCACGGACTTGCCGATAATGAAGGCTGGCCCCGCCGTGCCATGGTCGGTACCAAGGCTGGTGTTTTCGGCAACGCGCCGGCCGAACTCGCTGAACACCATGACCACGACATCGTCGCCCCGCCCGAGCCGCTCCATGTCTCGCACGAAGGCCGAGATATGATCCGACGCATAGGACCAGAGCCGCGCATGCAGGTCCGCCTGATAGACATGGGTGTCGAAGGCATTGTTGCGGAACGGCACATAATAGACCTTGGTCGGGAAATCGGCCGCGATCAGAGCCGAAACCCGCTCCAGCCCAAAGGGCACGAGCCCGTAATCCACCGGCGTCGAATAGGCATTCCACGCCTCGCGCACCAGATGTTCGGACCTGTTGGCACTGGCCGCGATATCGAACAGAAAGTCCTGCGAGGCATTGCCGGTGCCATTGCCGCGCGCGTCGATCGCCGCGATCGCCTCGCGCTGCTCATGAAACATGTGGCGGGTGAAATTGTCCGGGTCGTTAAATACCAGCGGCACGTGGTTCATTGCCCGCACAGCAAGGGACTGGCTGTCGTCGATGTTCACCAGGAAATTGGTCGTGTGTCCGAGCGGATCGATGGCATCCGCCATGCGCCCAAGCCAGCCATAGGCCTCCCCGCTATTGGGCGCGCCCGTCTGCCAGAACGCCATCGAGGAAAAATGCGAGAACGAGGGCTGCTCATAGCCCACGCCATGCACGATCCCCATCAGCCCGTCCTTGTAGAGCCGTTCGAAGCCGCCCATGGTTTTCTGGAAGCCGAAATGCTCGTCGATGCCCAAAAGCTTGTCCTTGCGGATGCCGAGGTTGGGCCGTGCCCGGTAATAGGCGTCATCGGCAAATGGCACGACGGTATTGAGGCCATCATTGCCGCCGGAAAGCTCGACGATCACGAGGATCCGCTGGTTCTGCTCAGCCTGCGCCTCGGCAACCTTTGACCATACCGGGGAGGTCGCGACGCCCCCTGCGCCTTCAAGCACCATCGAACCGAAACCGGCTTGCTTCAGCACTTCGCGTTCGCGGCTGGTCAACTTTGGTGTGCGCGCCATTGGTCTCTCCTCAGGCCAGCTGGTATTGCGGTGAGCTCATGATGAGGTGCGCAACCACCCGCAGCGGCTGCTCCATATAGGACTGTGCCTGTTCTAGCTCGGACGTGCCCAATTCCCTGGTCAACGTGTCGACAAGAGCGGCGCGGGCCGGTGGTGTCAGCGGCACGCGCAACAAGCGCCGCACCAGCGCATCGACCGCGTCGCCAGTGGTCTGCGCTCCAGCCTCGATCACCATGGCGCTGAGCGAAAACTGCGCTGCCCGGCGGGGAATGGGTTTGAGCTTCCGAAGTGCCTCGCTATAGCCGACAAGGCTGGCATAGCGCGTGTTGAAGGCCTCCTGCATGCCGGCCGTACGGCTTGGCGCCGCACCGTCTTCCAGCGTTGCAGCGGTGATTTCCATGCCTGCGATGATGTTGCGATTGACGCGCCGCACTTCCCCGCCCGGATTATGGTTGGGGTCGGAAAACTCGATGATATTTGGAAACATCACTTCGCGAGCGAAGTTGGCGCGCTCGAACAACAGCCCCGGCGTGATCCAGGATCGCCCCTCCCCCCAACCGGCAACGGTCGGCGGATAGAGCAGGACTTGCCCCAGCGTCTTGCACACAGTGTGCGGGTCGGGAATGCCCGGCAAATCCGCGAGCCCGAGTTTGCGATAGGTCGAGACCAAAAGCTCGGTCGGCGATTTGATATGGGTCGCGACGGACGCCTCGCTGTAAAAGTCCTGCGACAGAAAGATAGTCTTGAGAAACGGCGCGATTTCGTAATCGTTGTCGCGCAGCAGATCGCCGAGCCGCAACGCAAAGCCGGGCGAGATGTCCTCGCGCACGAAGAACCGGAAGAGTTTTGTAGCGATATAGTTCGCCGTCTGCGGTTGCTCGAGAATGATCCGCAGAATGTCTTCTCCGGAAAAATGCCCTTCGCGCCCCAGGAAATGCTTGAGGCCATCATCGTGCTTGTCCGCATCGACGACGAAATCGAGATCGTCATTGCCCCAGCCGGTAAAAGCCCGCGCCGCTTCGCGAATGTCCTCTTCACTGTAATTGCCGACGCCCATGGTGAAAAGCTCCATGACCTCGCGGCCGAAGTTTTCGTTGGGCGCACCTTTGACATTCTGCGCTGCGTCCAGAAAAACCAGCATTGCCGGATCCTTGGCCACCGCCACCAGCAGGGCGCCGAAATTGCCGGTTGCCCCATGCCGCAAGGTTTCGAGCTGGCGCTGGATCTTGCGATAGTCTCGCAGCTTTTCTTCACTGGTCGCAAAATGGCCGTGCCAGAACAGCGTCATTTTCTCTTCGAGCGGCCGGTTGGTCGTGACCATGCGACCGAGCCACCAGAATGCCAGCCGTCGTGTTTCCAGCACAGTGGCGCGCAGCCAGTAAAAGAAACGATTGGTCACCGGCTGTAGTGGGCGCTCGCCCGAGGGCTTCACCCGCACGCCCAGAAGCTCCCCGTCGCGCTCTGCGCGTTCCGTTGCTGCCGGCCGGCTGACTGGAAAATCCTTGAACGAGGGCTCCCAAAAGCCGGATGGGTCAAAGTCGGGCAGGAACGAATGATCATGCTGCCGGTAATCGACCAGCGATGCCACGGCCTCCTCGGGCGTCATCCGCGCAAGCTGCTCGATCTCTGCTGGCGTTCCCCCAAAGCCGGCCCGCTCCAGGAGATGAGCAGCGCGCTCATAGCTCCAATCGCCGACCCCGAGCGGTGACAAATTCTCCAAAGCGCCTGCTCCGGTCAGCACCGGTTTTCCTCCCGTGATTGGCTGACATGTTAGGAGCCAACGGGCCCAAGCAACAGCGTTGATGGCGCGCTAACGCTCTATCAGTGCAATAGGAAAGGCTTATTGGCCGCCGAACGCCCCGGCCAGCTCCTCGAGCTCAGCACCATCGCGAACCATGTCGTGGATGCGGCCCCACAGGTGTTCGCGCATCGCCACGAACGCCGGAAGGGTCCGCGGATCGCTCTGCCAGCGTGGTTCGGGAAACGCCACATCGACAATTTCGTCGACCCGTCCTGGTCGGGGCCGCAGCAGCACGATGCGTTGCGAAAGAAGGATCGCCTCGTCGATATCGTGGGTGACAAAGACTACGGCGATGCCACGACGAGACCAAAGTTGCAGCAATTCCTTGCGCAGCACTTCGCGCGTCATCGCATCGAGCGCAGCAAACGGCTCGTCCATTAACAGGACCTTGGGTTCGACCGCCAGCGCGCGGGCCAGCCCCACGCGCTGCTGCATTCCGCCCGAAAGTTCATGCGGAAACGCTTCGGCAAAGTCGCGCAGGCCAACCGCGCCAAGAAGGGCCCTCGCCCGCCTTGGCTGTTCCTTGCCTGGCATGCCCTTCAAAGCCAGGACGAACTCGATGTTGCCAGCCACTGTCAGCCACGGCAAAAGCCGGGCGGATTGAAACACCATTGCGAGATCTGGACCTGGATTTGGTGCGCTGCCCAGCACCGTGACATCGCCGATATCGACGCCGACCAGACCATTGATGATGCGCAACAGTGTCGTCTTGCCACAACCGCTTGGTCCTACGAGGCTGACGAATTCACCTGGATGGATGTCGAGTGAAATGTCTTCAAGCGCCTGCACTTGGCCGTCCTTGAACGACTTGCCGACATGACGCAGCGAAATGATCGGTTCCCGGCTCATGATCAGCGCCCGTCCGCAAGGCTGACGCGCCAGCGCGCGATACGCCGCTCGGCAAAGCGCAGCAGCGCCGTGATCGCCGTACCCACCGCCATAAGGACGATGACCACTGCAAAATAGCGATCCATCTGGAAGCGATTGCCCGCCGCGGCCAGCAACCCGCCAAGCCCCGATTGCGCCATCGTCAGCTCGGCGATAACAGTGCCGACGGTGCAGATCGCCGCCCCGATACGAAGCCCGCTAAGGATCGACGGCAGCGCATCAGGCACCATTACGCGCCAGAATAACGTCCAGCGCCTGGCGCCAAACGAGCGCGCCATTTCCACGAGGTCCTTATTGGCATTGGCAATGCCGGCCGTGGTGTTGATGAGGATCGGAAAGAACGCCGCGTTCCAGACCACGACGACTTTTGCCTCGGTGTAAAGACCGAACCATACGATGATCAGCGGAATGAAGGCCGCGCCGGGCGTCGAATTCATCGCATTGACGAACGGGTCGAGCACGCGGCCCAGAACACGAAAGCCGCCAAGCAGCACGCCCAGCGCAATGCCGCTCGAAGCGGAGAGCACAAACCCCAAGCCGATGACCGTCAGCGATTGCAGCAGGCCGGCGAGCATCGTGCCGTCCGACCACATCTTGACGCTCTCGCCCCACACATCGGTGGGGGATGGCATTACCAGATTGCCACCCACGGCGTTGAGCCCATACATGCCTGCCAGCAGCAGAAGGCCAATGACGATCTGCACTCCCAGCACCGCGCCACTTTCCAGGCTGCGGCGTCGTCTTGCATCGACCGAGGCGGGCATGACAGCGCGAACGGGCACGGCTTGCCGAGGGCTCGAGCCCAAAATCGGCTTTGCCTCATTTTCGATCATGCAACGTCCTTCAGCGCTTCACGCCGATACTGGTGGGGAAGCCACTTGCATGGCAAGCGCCTAAGCGCCTATCAGCGCCATAGGAAAATATGTTGGCACTCGTCTTTGGAGGCAGGAACGGGATGGCGATCGATGTGCGGCACCTGGGCGCGCAGCCTTCTCCCCGCGCTCAGCCAAAGACTGGCGACCTTACGCTTCATCAGCTCCGCATCTTTTGGGCCGTCGCTCATTCGCAAACGCTGACAAGGGCGGCCAAGCGACTCGGCCTGGCGCAGCCGTCTCTGTCCCAGCAATTGAGCAAGCTCGAAACCAATGTAGGCACCCTTCTGTTTCATCGCCGCTCCAGTGAAATGGAATTGACCGAAGCAGGCCAGTACCTCTTGCCTAAGGTCGAGCAGGTCTTGCGCAATATCGCCGATCTTGAAGATGGCCTCGCCCAATTCAGCGGGGGCGAGCGCCTGACGCTCCGCATCGCAGGCATCAATTCGGTGCTGCGGGTTCTCGTGCCCGAAGCCGTCAGCCAATTGCAACAGCGCTTTCCCGGCCTCGAATTCGACCTTCAGGAAAGCTCACCCGCCGACATCATCGACATGCTGCACAGCCGACGCGCCAATATTGGCCTGCTCTCCACAAATTCCGTTGCCGCGGCCAATGTCGGTTTCGTGCAGGTGCCTTTGCTCGACGACCCCCATGTCCTTGTGGTCCCCGAAGCCCTTGTGCTGGATGGCATCACCGATGCGCAGAGCCAGCTTTCGCCCGAACACTGGAACCTGCTTAACCGCTCGATCCAGTTCATCTTCGGCAGTCAGCAGGCGCAACGCGTCGCCGAATGGTACGATCTGTTGCTGCCCGGTCATCGCGTCGTCGCCCAATGCCGAAGCTTCGACACCGCGATCGGCCTGGTACGGGCGGGGGTCGGGCTGTGCCTCGCCCCGGGCCTCACAACATTCGACCAGCATGGCATCGCCGAAGGCGTCCGCCTCTACCGCATTCCAGCCCGCGCGCGCAACATCGTCGCCCTCGTGCCATCCCAATATCGGCACGCCGAGCCTTATGCGACGCTCCTCGAAAACCTGCAGCAGGTGGCCGCGCGGCACACCATTCCAGCCTTGCTGCCAACCCCGCCCTTTCTGGCCATCGACGCCAAGGGCGAACTTTGATCGAGCGCGGATCCAAATTGCCGCAGCCCAAGGTCTAATGGTCAAGCCGGCTTAATGAGCGCCTGATGTGCGCCCCATAAGGCTTTCGGCATGCTTGTAATCGAGATCGCAGACCACCCCGACCGACAAGGGCTCATGGATGAAATCCATGCCCGCCCGATCGATATCGTCGAACCCGCCTGCCGCCTGCGCCGGCTGGTCTTTGTCATGCCCGAACATCCTGGCGCCATGGGCGATGCCTTTGCCCGGTTTGCCCGGTTTTGTCTCGAGGCTGGCTACGCAGTGCCAGCGCAGGACCGGCGCCAGCACGTCTTCGATAGCAATGGCCGCCACGTCACTTGGGAATTTCACACCGAATTCGTGTCGGTCACCTGGCGCAGCGCGTTGCAGGACGCCGAAAACTTTCCCTCGGGTCTTGGCCTTGAAGCGATCGGCGAAGGTCTTTTGATCGGCGCCATGCGGCTCGACGTCATTGAGGATCAGACCATTCCGGAACGGCTAGTGCCGGGGTTCAATCTTGCCAGCCTGTGCCTTGCCGATATCGAAAGCGGCCGCGGTCAGGTCGCCACCGATTTCCTGCCAGATAGTGCCCGCTTTATCCGTTTTGAGCTTGCAGCCGGCGCGCTGACGCCGCTGCGCCGCTCCATCGTGGCCCGGCGGCTGCTCGAGGTCGAGACCTATCGCGTCATGGCGCTTCTCGGCCTGCCCCTTGCCCGTAGCGCCGCCCCGCAACTGCGTGAACTCGAAATTGCCCTGACCAAGCTGATGGATCAGTTATCCGACGCCCGCACTACCACCGACTTTCAGGACGCGTTGCAGACCCTCCAGCACCTTTCGGTGCGCTCGGGGCGCCTGTCGGAAGGCCTCGACTACCGTTTTGCGGCGGGCGAGGCCTATGGCGACATCCTGCGCGTGCGGCTCGCTGGCCTGCGCGAAAGCGGCACCACCCGCGGATCGACCCTCACTCACTATCTGGGCAATCGCGTCGACCCCGCTCTTGCCACCTGCGCGGCCATCGCCAAGCGCCTGGCCACCCTCGCGGCCAAGATCGAACGCGCCAGTGGCCTTCTCAACGTACGCATCGGCGTCGACAGCCAGCTCCAGAACGCTTCCGTTCTGGACAGCATCGCCAGAACTGCCCGCAGCCAGTTCCTGCTGCAGCGCACCGTCGAAGGTCTCTCCACCATTGCCATCAGCTACTATCTTCTGGGCATCGTCGGCTACGTGCTGGCAGGTCCTCTGGGACAGTTGCATTGGGACAAGACCATGGCGCTTTCGCTCGCCGCGCCCTTTATCGTCCTTGCCGTCTGGCTGATGGCTCGCCGCATCCGCAAATTGCATGAACCCGGTCAGCATGGTTGACTGTCGGCTCGCCCGGAGACCGATCACCATGCGCCTGCCGTTCGTCGTTGCCCTGCTCTTTCTGACCCACCCTGCCCTGGCCCATGAAGTGGGCGCCTGGGCAGGCCTTAGCGACGCACCGGCTGAGCGCTCCGAAGTGGCTGTCGCCAGCCTCGACGGCAAAGCCTATGTGATCGGCGATTTCAACGGCGCGACCGACCTCATGATCTTCGACATGGCGACGGAGAGCTGGGACCTCGCCGAGCCCTTTCCTTACCCCGTGCATCACGCCGCAGCCGCCGCCGAAAACGGCCTCATCTATGTTTTTGGCGGCTATGTGAACGGCTGGGATGTTACCGGGCAGGTCTGGGCCTACGACCCGAAGAACGACAGTTGGACCGCCCGCGCCCCCATGCCCACCCCACGCGCTGCCGGCGCTGCCGCCACCATTGACGGCAAGGTGCATGTCGTCAGCGGCAGTGGCGTCGACCGCCTCAACGATGCCACCCATGAAGTCTATGACCCCGGGACCGACAGCTGGACCAGCGCCGCGCCGATCCCGACCGCGCGCGACCACCTTTCGGTTGGCGTCATCGACGGTAAGCTCGTTGCCGCGGGCGGGCGGATCGATGGCGATCCCGGCTTCAATCTCGCCGTAACCGAAGTCTATGACCCGGGTGCCGACACATGGTCCGATGCCACCGACATGCCCACTCCACGCAGCGGCACCGCCTCCGCCGTGCTTGGTGGGGCCATGTTCGTGATGGGCGGGGAAAGTCGCGAGGCTGTCTATGCAGCGGTCGAGGCTTATGCGCTGGCGACCGACTCATGGAGCACTTACGCCCCCCTGCCCACGCCCCGGCATGGCTTCGGCGCGTCAACCCACGAGGGCAAAATCTACACTTTGACCGGTGCGCCGACCCCAGGCGGCGATCTTTCCGGCGTGGTAGAGGTTTTTCTGCCCTGATTTGGCCAGCGAATAGAAAATTTCTGCGCTAAATAAATTCAGCCCGGCAACCCCAAGATACTCTTTCCTGGGCTCTGAAAGACTTTCGTTTCCGCGACGCATGGCTGCTGCGGAACACCTAACATGTCAGCTGGGCTCTAGAGCGTCACCGAACCGCGTGATGAATTCCTCCTGCGCTGCATCGGCGCTCCCAGAAATATCATTTCCGTAAGTATTTCCGCTGCGAACGACTGTGGTTTCGAGCAATTACACTACATGTTAATCAACGGCTTCGCATACGACTAAAGGCTTAGCGCTGCTGCTTTTTTGTCAATTTGTGGGCAAGCCTCTTGCGGCAGTGGGTCGCACCGCTCTAGGCTGCAAAAAAACGAGATGGGAGCTGACCTACGCAGCCTCCCGCCTGGCACGAACAAGCGACTACAGAGGAAACTCATTTTGAAAAAATCCATTCTCGCCGCGGCCTCGGCCGTCGCGCTGCTGGCTGTTGCCATCCCGGTTTATGCCCAGCATGCCGGCGGCGCCGTCGAAGCCCCCGACCTCACCAACCTTCCCGAAGTCGAAGAGGGTGAACAGGTCTCCGCCGACAGCATCGACACCTCCGAACGCACCATCTGGGATGGCGTCTTCACGGCCGAACAGGCGACTGCCGGCGGCGCGCTCTATACCCAGTACTGCCAGGGTTGCCACGGCAAGACCGGTCGCGGCACTCCCGGTGGTCCGGGCGTCACCGGCGCGAACCTTAACAAGAAATGGGAGGAGACTTCGCTTCTCGATTTCTGGACCTTTGCCCATACTAACATGCCCCCAGGCGCTGCCGGCAAGATCGGGTCCGAGCAGGACTACGTGAACATCGTCGCCTACATCATGGAAATGCACGGCGCCGAGCCGGGTGACAGCGAACTCGTCTGGAACGAGGAACAGCTGGGCAATATCTACATCGTCCGCAAGCCAAAGGACTGATGCTTTTTAGACGTGCCTGCCAATCAAAAAAGACGCCCGAAAGCACTCGAGCGCCCTCTATCAAAGGGAAGAGAATGAACAAGACACTTTCAGTTCTACTGGCCTCGGTGGCCATGCTGGGTTTGAACTCTGCGGTCCAGGCGCAGGTCGACATCAGCGCCATGCCGATGGTGACCGACGAGATCCTCGCCAATCCGGATGCCGGCGACTGGCCGTCCTATGGCCGCGATGTCATGAACTATCGCTATAGCCCGCTTGACCAGGTCAACAAGGACAACGTCAAGCAGCTCACTCTGGTCTGGGGCCGCGCCATGGAGCCGGGCAACCTGCAGTCCGCGCCGCTCGAATTTGGTGGCGTGATGTTCATCGCCGCTCCTGGCGACGTTGTGCAGGCGATCGATGCTGCCACCGGCCAGCTGGTATGGGAATATCGCCGCACCCTCCCCGATCGTGAAACCCTCAATTCGCTGGGCGAAAACAAGCGCGGTATCGCGCTCTACCAAGACAAGATCTACATGGTCTCCTGGGACAACTTCATCGTTGCTCTCGATGCCAAGACCGGTCAGGTCGCTTGGGAAAGCGATCGTGGCGGCGGCTCGGACCTGATTTCCAACACCACCGGTCCGATCGTTGCCAATGGCGTCGTGGTTGCCGGCTCCACCTGCCAGTTTTCTGAGTTCGGCTGCTACGTGACCGGCCATGATGCGGCCACCGGCGAAGAGCTCTGGCGCAACACCTTCATCCCCAAAGCGGGTGAAGAAGGCGACGACACCTGGGGTGATTCAACCGAAGATCAGCGCTGGATGACTGGTGCCTGGGGTCAGATGACCTATGATCCGGTTCTCGACCTTGTATACTACGGTTCGACCGGGGCAGGCCCCGCTGCCGAATTCCAGCGCAACACTGTTGGCGGCACCCTTTATGGCTCCAACACCCGTTTCGCCGTAAATCCCAAGACCGGTGAGATCGCCTGGCGCCACCAGGTGTTGCCGCGCGACAACTGGGACCAGGAATGCACCTATGAAATGGTGCCGGTCGACATCAATTCGGCTCCCGCCGAAGACATGGAAGGCCTCTTGGCAATCGGCACTGCCGAGCCGGGCGAAAAGCGCGTCCTGACCGGTGTGCCCTGCAAGACCGGCGTCATGTGGCAGTTCGATGCCGAAACCGGCGAGTTCATCTATGCTCGCGACACAGTTCAGGAAACCTTGATCGACAGTGTCGACGAAACCGGTCTCGTCACCATCAACGAGGCGGCAATCCCGACCGAAGTCGACACCCCGACCTTCTTCTGCCCGACCTACCTCGGTGGTCGCGACTGGCCGCCGACTGCCTTCAACCCCGAAACCAAGGTTATGTTTGTTCCGCTGAACAACATGTGCGCCAACGCTTCGGTGCTGGACCAGGAGCCGACCGGCCTCGACGTCTACAACACTGAGCTCGAATACGTACTGCCGGAAGGCGTGACCAATGTCGGCCGCATCGATGCCATCAATGTCGAAACAGGCAAGACCGTGTGGAGCTGGACCGACCAGACCCCACTCTATGCTCCGATCGTTTCCACCGCCGGTGGCCTGATCTTCGTCGGCGGTGCCGATCGCAAGTTCAAGGCAATCGACCAGGAAACGGGCGAAGTGCTGTGGTCGACCACCCTGCCGTCGCGTGCCACGGGTCACCCGATTTCCTATGAAGTCGATGGTCGCCAGTTCATCGCCATCCCGGCCGGTGGCCCCGGCTATGCAAGCCTTCTGATGGAAGCTTCGGGCACCACCGTCGACACCGCTTCGGGCAGCAACGCGGTCTATGTGTTCGCGCTGCCGGAAACTGAAGAAGTCGCCTCTAACTAAGATGGCGCCCTGACGACACGAAGGCCCGGCAAAGAACCTCTCTTTGCCGGGCCTTTCTTTTGCCCTGCAACATTTGGACGGTCGCGTGTGAAAAAGCTCATCTCCCTTGTCACCCTCGCCTTGGGCCTTGCCGCCATGCCGGCGCAGGCGCAGCCGCTCACCGATGTCGTGCCGCGCGATCTCTATACCGATCGCCTGCGCCAGGACGGCAACAGCATTTCCTTCTGCTATAATCCGCAGGGCATGATGGCTGGTTTCGAGCAGGAACTGGCGCAGGCCATCGGCTCGGTGCTGCTGGTCGAGCCAAAACTCGTCGAAATGGACAATCCGCGCATCCCGACCAACCCGCTCGACTACCGTCTGCCATTCCTCGAAGACGCGATCTTCATTCTCCTGGCGGAAAAATGCGATGTGATCATGGGCTATGTCCTGGCCAATTCGGTGCCGGACTGGCTGTTGCTGACTCGCCCGTATCTCTCGACCGGCAATCTGCTCGTCACGAGGGAAACAGGTCTCACGGCGCTCGGTGACCTGCCGCGTGACCAGCGCATCGGCACCCGCAGCATGTCGGTCTCCGACAATCGCCTCCAAGCCTACCTTGCCACCCTGCCGCAGGATCAGCGCTGGAAGCGTTCGACGCTCTACCACAATCAGCGCATCCTGGAGCAGCTTGAGAGCGGCCAGATCGGCGCTGCGGTGATCTGGGAGCCGGCGCTCTATTTCGCCACCGATGGCGATCCGGAGGCCGCAGGCTATAAAATCCTGCCCTTGCCTTTCGTCGACCGTCGCACCGATATCGGCCTCGCGACCCGCTCCAACAACACCTATCTCAACTCGATCCTAGGTGATGCCATCGGCGAATTGATCGAGGACGGCACCATGGCCGACCTCGTTGAGCAATTTAATCTCGGCCCCACGAGCGTGCCAAATTGAACTTCGAGCTCCCGCTCCAGATCATCATCCTGCGCATCATCGGCTTGTTGCTTGTCGGCATGGTGCATGGTCTGGCACTTGTCGCGCTTGTCACGGCCCAGGGCGACCGGGGCCCCAGGCATGATGGGCGGCTCACCGCCAATCCCCTGGCGCATGCTGCTCCACTGGGCCTTCTGACCGCCGTCTTCACACTCGGCGGATGGATACGCCCCATCGACCTCGACCCCCAACACCTGCGCTACGGCCGCCTGGGCCTCGTTGGTGCCGTGGTAGTCAGTCTCGTTGTCCCGATCCTGGTTTTCCTGCTGCTCTTGCAGTTCCGCGGGCTGGCAGTGGCGTCGCTGCAGCCTTCCTATTCCAACGTTGTCAATCTGGCGCTCCGTACATTTGCAGAAATGAGCGTGGTCTTTGCGGTGCTCAATCTCATTCCGCTGCCACCCTTGGCCGGCGGCTACCTGCTCCAGGCAGCAGCGCCTCGTCTCTATGCCGCGATCCGTCCCAGAACCCTCATCGTCGCCCTTGTGCTCATGGGGCTTGCGATCTTCGATCGGGGCAACACGGTTCGGCTGCTGCTCGATCCACTGGTTCGTGCCGTGGTCGGCGCCTGACCTATTTCAGCTCGGGCGCCGCCTCCTCGCCCCCGAGTACCGTGTCGATATCGGCAAGATCATACTTGCTCTTGAGCCTGTCGACGCTGCCATCGGCCTCAAGCTCGCCGAGCGCCGACGAAAGCTTTCGCTTGAGCGTCAGATCGCCCTTCCACAGGCCAATGCCCAGCGGATAGCGCTCCTCGGTGCCTGGGGCCCAGCTCACCGCCCAGTCGTTCTCCCCCGCGATCTGACGTGCCACGAGAGCCTCGCTAATCCCGGCATCGAAACTGCCGTCCTTGAGCCCTGCTTCCAGCGCTTCTGGCGTATTGACGATGCGCGGACGCAATCCCATGGCGCGCAGACTTCGGCTCAACGCCACCCGATCGAGCCCGCTGAGCCCGGCGTAAAAACCGACGGTCTTGCCTTCGAGTCCATCCAGACGTTCCGGGGAAACCACAGCCCACCCGGTCGAGAGATATGGCGCAGTCGCATCGAGATAGGACAGAACCGGCGTCGTCAGCGCGATGCCACCCGCCAGGACCTGACATTGCGCCCGCGTCACGCGCCAGCTGCGTGGGTTGAAGTCCTTGGCCATAGCCGCATTGGGCAGGACGGTCAGCCGCAGGTCGAGCTTTTGCGCAATGAGCCCCAGAAGCTCTACGTCGAAGCCCGGCGCCGCCCGATCTGCGGTGACGAGCGGCGGATAAAGCGTCGGCATGCAGGCAGTGATGCGGCCTGTGTCCCGAACGGCTTCAAAGGACTTGTCTGGTGGCAGCAGATAAACCGCGCCGAACAGCAGGCCGATGACTGCCACCGTTCCGAGATCGCCGATCCATTTTGGCCGTGTGCTGATCGTTCGGTCCGCCATGTTCAGGCCTTCCGGAAATCGAGCAAGGCCCAGATGAAGAAGCCTACTGCCATGGCAGCCAGCAGGATCGGGCCGACAGCAGGATCGAACTGGTTGAAGCCAATGAAGGTGCCGCGCAGCGCATCGACCGCATAGGTGATGGGGTTCCACTCGACCAGCGTCACCAGCCATTCAGGATAGACCACCAGCGTCTGTGCCCGCGTCAGTGCGGGGTCTAGCGGGAACACCGAGCTCGACAGGAAATAGAGCGGCAGGATGACTGCGTTGGAAAAGACGCCGAAACCTTCAAAACTGCGAATGCGCGAGGCGATGACGACGCCGAAAGAGGTAAGCCCGAAAGCAAGGAGGATCATGAAAAAGAGGCCAAGCAGCAGCCGGTCCCAGGTGATCACCACATCGGCAAAGGGCGCCAGCGCCAAAACCAGGGAGCCGTGGAACACGGCAATTGTCGTGCCCCCCAAAATCTTGCCCAGAAGTGCTGCCCAACGCGGCAGCGGCGAGACCAGCACCTCGCGCAGGAAACCGAACTCACGATCCCAGATCACCGACACCGCCGATTGCACGGAGGTGTACATGATGTTGAGCACCACAATGGCTGGGAAGATGAACTGGATATAGGTGTAGGGCACTGCAAAGCGCACCTCGCCGAACACTTCGCCGCGGAAATAGGGATTGAGCCCGATCCCCATGATCAACACCCACATCAGCGGCCGGCTGACGCCGCCAATGAGCTGGCCGCGGTCGCGAATGGCGCGTTTCACCTCACGCAGCCAGATCGCGTAAATTCCCCCAAGCAGGCCCATCTGGGCTCCCTTCAACTCTTAGTCTGCCGCACCGAGATTGCGGCCAAAAAAATCGGATTCCGGATCGGTCAGCACCAGGGTGCGGATGCGATCCCAGAGATAGGCGCGAAGTTCGATGAAGCGCTTTTCGGCCCGTACGTCATATTTCCAGCGCGGCCGCTCGAGCCCGACATCGATGACCTCGAGAATGCGCCCCGGCCGTGGCCCCATCAGCACCACCTGGTCGGCAAGCAGGATCGCTTCATCGACGCTGTGGGTCACGAACAGCGCCACCGATTGCCGCGCCGACCACAGCCGCATGAGCTCGATCTGCATGAGCTCGCGCGTCTGCGCATCAATGCTGGCAAATGGTTCGTCCATAAGAAGAATATCGGGCTCGCTCGCCAGCGCCCGCGCCAGAGCCACGCGCTGGCGCATGCCACCCGACAGCTCGCTCGGATAGGCATCGGCAAAGCGGGCAAGGCCTACAAGCTCGATATAGCGATCGGCCCGTGCCCGCCGCTCCGCCTTGTCTGCAATCGTTTCTACCAGTGCAAATTCGACATTGCCGCGGATCGTGGACCAAGGGATCAACCGGAATGACTGGAATACAAAGCCCATATCTGGCCCCGGCCGCGGCTTTTTCCCCGAAACCAGGACCGAGCCGCTATCTGGCTGGATGAGCCCGTCGACCACGCGCAACACCGTAGTCTTGCCGCAGCCGGAGGGTCCGAGGAGCGACACGAAGGCGCCGTCGCGCACCTGAAGGTTCACGTCCTTGAGGGCCACGGTGCCGGCTTTGTCGCCGGCACCAAAGGTCTTGCACACGCCCTCAAGCATAATGCGATACGGGGGCGAGCCGGCTACGCTCATCGCGTGACCGCGTCCATCGTGTCGTCGATGCCAAGCTCGGCCAGCACCTCGTCAATCAACGTAAAGTCGGTCCACTCATCGAGCGCCACCGGACGCACCGAGGCAAAGTCCTCGCCGCGATAAAGCGCGGTAACGGTTGCATCGAGTTCGTCCTTGCTGAGCCCGCCATTGGTGCTCCAGCTGTTCTTGAAGCTTTGTCCCAGTTGGGTCAGCGTTGCCGGGTCAGCCGAGGGCAATGCCGTCTCCATGGCCGAAACCCACTTCGCCGGATCCGCGGCATAATCGCGCGACGCCTTGATCAACGCAGTGATCACCTTCTTGACGTCATCTCGCCGTTCATCAAGCACCTCCTGGGTGACGATATTGACCTTGCTGACCTGCGGCGCGGCTTCATAATAATCGTCCTGGTCCACCAGGACGTGCAATCCCGTGGTGTCCGGAATTGAGCTCCAGACGCCGATGGAAATGGTGGTCGCATCCACCTGACCCGCCACCAGTGCCTGCGCTCGCACGTTTGGCTGGCCCAGCGCGACGAACTCTACCGCGCTGGTGTCGACGCCTTTTGCCAGCATGACCCGCGTGCTCAGCGATTGATCGAGGCTGCCCGGGCGGCCGATGCCGAAGCTGCGGCCGGCGAGGTCGGTTGGCGTTGCGATATCGTCCTTGGCGGCAATCAGGAAAGGCAGCGACTTGTTGGGCGAGATCACGGCGCGCAGATCGTCGGCCCCGCCGGCGACCAGAAGCAGCAACGCATCGACCCCGATATTGGCCATCTCGCCTTCACCGGCCTGGATGGCGGCAAGGGCCGATGGCGTCTGCTGCACGCGCACCAGTTCCACATCGACGCCTTCACGCTCGAAATAGCCCTCCTGCACGGCCAGATCCATGACCGAATTTGGCACCAGCGGCGCTTCGAGATCGGTGACGATGAGCCGGAACGGCTCCGCAAAGGCGGGTGCCGCGCCCAGCATGCAGGCAGCTGCGAAAATTCCCAAAACAGACGGTTTCAACATGGCATTCTCCTGGAGCTCAAATCATAAAACTGCATCGTTCCGGCGCCATCGACCAAGGCGGACTTCGAGAAAACGCAAGGCCTCGGTGACGACGACGCCGATCAGCGCCAGCGTCAGCACGATGACGAAATACTCCGCCATGCGGAACGTATTGCCATAGATGGCGAGGAGCCCGCCGAGCCCGCGCACCGCCGTATAAAGCTCGGCCACCACGGTGTTGATCAGCCCGATGGTGGCGCCGACGCGCAAGCCGACGAGGATAAAGGGCACGGCGCCAGGCAAGACGATGCTGGTAAAGATGCGCTTCCGCTGCGCACCGACCGAGCGCGCCATCTCGATCAGTTCCTGGTCGGAATTGAGGGCACCGGCATAGGTGTTGATAAGGATCGGCATCACCGCACCAAGGAAGATGATGAGGATTTTGGCCTGCGGCCCAAGACCCAGAAACACGATAATCAAGGGGATGAAGGCGACGCGGGGCGTGGCAGACAAGGCATAGACAAAGACTTCAAGGGTCTTGCCCAACGGGCGCAGCGTGCCCATCAGCAGGCCGATCGGAATGCCGACAATAATGGCTACCGCGTACCCGCCCAAATAAATCGAAATGCTGTCAAAGAGCGCGCCGCCGAGGCGGCCTTCGGAAATCAATACGCCAGCGGCCATCAATGTCGCCCAGGGCGAAGGCACGAGATTGCGCTCGACCACGGTCGAGGCAAGCCACCAAAGCGCGATCAGCGCCGCCAAAAAGATCAGCCGGTAGAGGGCTATCTTCATGAGCGGCGGCCCCGCTTGGCATTGCGCTTTTCCGACTCGTCGGCGCCGCGATCGCGCAACTCACGGCCGGTAAGGGTGAGAAACACGCTTTCCAGGCTTGGCGTATCGAAGGACACTTGCCGGACGCGCGAGCCATATTCGGCCAGGAACGCATCGGCAAAGCCGGGGGCACCGGCATCGATGACGATGCTGCCGTCCTTGCTGGTCTGCAGGCTGTTGAAGCGAGAAGCCAGCTCCGCTGCAGTCTCCGGATCACGCGGCAAGATGCGCGCAGTTTCCTTGCCGAACTGGTGCTTGAGCTCGGCGGGCGAGCCGTCGGCGATGATCTTACCGTGGTCGATGATCGAGACCTGGTCGCAGTTTTCGACTTCCTCGATGTAGTGCGTGGTGACGACGATGGTCAGGTCGCGCTGCCGGCGCAGGGTATCAAGATAATTCCAGATACCGGCGCGCGATTGCGCGTCGAGGCCGACAGTGGGCTCGTCGAGAAAAAGGATTTTGGGCTTGTGCAGCAGCGCACGGGCAATCTCGAGCCGGCGCTTCATGCCACCAGAAAAGCTGCGCACTACCGCGTGGCGCCAAGGCTCGAGCTCCACCAATGCGAGAAGCTCGTTGATCCCGGCTTTGCGATCGGCTGCGTTGACGTTGTAGACGCGGCCATGGAAATCTAGGTTCTCGAACGCAGTCAGCCGGTCGTCAAGGCTCGGCTCCTGGAACACCACGCCGATATTGCGTCGTGCCTGCAGCGGTTTCTTGCGCACATCGGCGCCGGCGATCAGCGCCCTGCCCTCGTCGGCGGCAAGGATTGTGCAAAGAATGTGGATCAGCGTGGTCTTGCCCGCGCCATTGGGGCCGAGCAGCGCAAACATGGTGTTGCTGGGGACAGTGAGATCGACCGCCTCAAGCGCGGTCATGCGGCCATAACGCTTGGTGAGCCCCGTGACGTCGATGGCGGCTTGGTTCTCGGTCACAGCAATACCCCGGCAGCGCGCAGGTCGCGCAGGAAAAATCTTGAAATATCTGCGGCCGACGAAAGCGCAAAAAACCGTCCGCCGCTCCTGACCAGTCGCTGTCGCAATGCCGCCTGAAACTCAGCCAGCATGTTGCGATAATCGGAGACCACCGCTTCGTCGAGCACCGTTTCGATCTCGTCCCCCGTCTCCTCGTCCAGCAACAAGACACTGCCAGTGCCCAGGCTTGCCGGGTCGATTTCCTCTGGCGCCGCAACCTGAATGCCGACCACCTCGTGCCCGGCGCCATCCAACACGTCCAGCGCCCGTGTCATGCGCTCGTCCCACCAATCACTGATAACGACGACATAGGCGGCCTTCCCCATATCGCGGATGGCGCGCTCGATATCGGCGCCAAAATCGCCGCGGTCACCGGGCTGGATCTCGCCAAACCAGTTGAAGAGGATTTCGGCGCGCGCCCCGCCTTGCAAGGACTGCGACCAGCGGAAGCCGCCATGGCCGGAGACACCCACGCGCACCCGGTCGCCGGCGGAAAGCGCAACAAAGGCGGCAATCTGCGCAATCTGGGCGGCACAGGCAAACTTTTGAGGTGTACCGGCCAGCATCGATCGCGTCCCATCGAGAAGAACGTAGACCGGCAACTGGCGATCAACGAAATACTGGCGAATGTAACTCTCGCCCAAGCGCGCCATGACCCTCGGATCAAGGTGCCGCACGTCGTCGCCCGCGCGATAGGGCCGGTGCTCGGCAAATTCGAGGCCCGCCCCTTTACTGTTGGAGCGCCGCTCGCCAATGCCCACCGAAGGCGCAGCCTTGGTCATCAGGAACCGCGCGGTAGACAATTGCTCGAGCAAGGCCGGCGAGGGTCTCACAACACGCCCTTGATGCTGGTTTCAAGCAGCTTGCCGAGCAGCGTTTCAAGCGAAACCCCATCGGCGCGGCCTTCAAAATTCAGATGAACGCGATGTCGCGTCGTCGCCAGTAGCATGGCACGTACATCGTCAAAACTTACGTTGAAGCGGCCGTTGAGCAAAGCATGGCCTTTTGCAGCCAGGACCAGCGCCTGAGCGCCGCGCGGGCTGAGCCCAAAGCGAAGGTAGCGTTTGACCTCGGCCGTCGCCGTCGACGCTGCCGGCTGGGTAGAAACGGCAAATTCGGCAATCGCCCGGCGCACGTGATCGGCCAACGGCACGCTGCGCACCAGCGCCTGCACGGCGATAATGTCCTCCGGGCTCAAAAGCTGCTCGGTGATGGTTTGATTGGTTCCTGTCGTGCTGTCGAGGATAGCTGAAAGCGTCTCGGCGGTTGGCAGCGGCACATCGAGCTGAAGCAGGAAGCGGTCGATCTGCGCTTCGGGCAGGATATAGGTCCCGTCCATTTCAAGCGGGTTCTGCGTCGCCAGCACGAAAAACGGCTCGGGCAGGCTCATTGTTTGGCCGGCGGCGCTGACGGTGCGCTCCTGCATCGCTTCGAGCAGCGCCGATTGCGTGCGCGGGGTTGCGCGGTTGATTTCGTCAGCCAGCAGCAATTGGGTAAAGATCGCACCGCGCTGGAATTCGAGCGTGTTGCGGCCGCTCGGATCTGGCACCAGCACCATCGATCCGGTGATGTCGGCAGGCATGAGATCAGGCGTAAACTGCACACGGGCAAAGGACAGGCCGGTAGCCTCAGCCAGCGTGCGCACCAAAAGCGTCTTGCCAACACCTGGAGGCCCTTCGAGCAAGACGTGACCGCCGGCTATGAGGCCAATCATCAGATCCTCGATGATGCGCTCCTGCCCCAGCACGGCGCGGCCGATTTCCGTGCGTGCGGCGCTCAAGGCGGCAAGCAGGCGGCTCATTTCGGCATCGTCGGCTTGGGTGGCGCTCAGGGCTGGTGACGACATGGTTTCCTCAAGAATGAACGGCTTCGCCCACCAAGGGGCGGGTAGTGGTTTTGCGGAGAGCTGGAGACAGAGGTGCGCCTGATCGATGTGGCGCGAAAATCCGGGTATAGCGGACGGTTAGCTCGATCATGAACAACGCCAGCGCCAGCGCCGCCCAAACCGGCCAGCCGGGTACGGCGGTCCAGCGATCCGGCAATTCCCTGCGCACTGGGGTGGCAACATCGAAGGCGCCACCGCTAAGCTCTGCCAAATGGCGCAGAGCCTGATCGGGGGCAGTAGCGCCCAGATGGGCAGGATAGTTCACGGCGATCGAACGCGTGGCGGAAACATCGCCAGCGGTGGCGGTAAACTCGTAGATGCCCTCCGCGACGGGGAAAAAGGAGGCGCGATAGACGCCGGTGCCGCGCCTGCTAAGCGGCAGTGTAGTGCGCTCACCCTCCCTACCAGCAACGGTCAGAGCCGGCACCATCTCTTCGGCGGAGTTTCGCAACGTCACATCGGCAACGATAGCATCGCCCTGCCGCACCAGATCCAGCACCGCATCGCCCTTGCTGACACCGGGCAAGAACTGGCGGATAACCTGTGCCCAGAGCGGGGCATAGCTGTCGAGCCCCTGCCACTGCGCCGACCATGGCCCCACTGCCTCGGTGGTCAGCGCCAAAACCTGGCCGGCGCCGAAACGCCACGAGGCCAGAAGCGGCATGGGTTCGCCCTTGCTGTCAGGCACAACCATGGAAAGCGTTGCCGTAGGCTTGGCCGTAGTCAGGACAAAGCCATCGATGGGCGGCATGGTCGGCGGCAGTCCGCGCAGGAACGGTTCGCTGCGGCTGGCCCAAAGTGGCTGCGTCGTGCCGGTCTCGATGGGCGAACCGGAAAGCAGCATCGCTTCCTGCGAGAGTATCGAGGGCAGCGCTGCAAAATCATTGGTGGCATGGAAGCTGCCGCCGCCCAGGCGCGCAATCTCTTCGATCAGCCCGCGCTCAGCCCCTTCGCCGATCGACACCGATGACACGGTGATCCCGGCCTGCCGAATCTCATTCAAGAGACCCGGAAAGTCGCCAGGCTGGCTGAGCCCATCGGTCATGACGATGATATGGCGGGCAGGCGTGTCGACGTCGCGCAGCATGTCGAACGCCGCCTGCAGGCCTGGATAGACCGAGGTGCCGCCGCCCGGATCCACTGAAGTCAGCGCCGCCGACACCGCCTCGGGATTGGAAATGCGTGACAGTGGCAAAACCGTCGTCGCCTCGCTGTCGAAAACGATGATGCCGACCTGACTGTTCTGGTTGAGAAGATCAATAGCCGAAAGCGTCGCTTGCTTGGCGATATCGAGGCGCGTGCCATTGCCAACGGCCTGCTGCATGCTGCCGGAGCGGTCGAGTACGAAAACCAGCGTCGCCTCGGGCGCATCGCGCGGCACGCGGCTAGAGAGGGGCGAGGCATCTTCGAGCGGTGTCTCGAGATAGCCGCCGGGGCCGAAGCTATTGGGTCCGCCAAGGATCAGCAGTCCCATGCCCTGTTCGGCTACTGCCGCTTCAAGCTGCTCCTGCTGCAGCGTGGTCAGTGCAATTGCCGGGACGTCGATCAGTACCGCGCCGTCGTATTGCGCCCAGTCGCGCGGGCGGTAGGGCACGCGCTTTGGCTCGATGATGGTGCTGGAAATGCCTTGGCTTTCGAGCCACCCGGAAAATGAGGCACCGCGGGTAGGGTCGTTGGCGATCACCGCGACCTGACCGGCATCACCGACCTCGATCAACCGCGTGAAGCTGTCATTGGCTTTGTCGCCCGTCGCAAGGCCGGTAACGCTGAGCCGGTACTCGGCTGATCCCGCAGCGACATCGGAAACAATTGTTTCGACCCGGTTGTCTCCTCGGGTCAGCGCCACTTGCTGTTCCACCAGCAATTGGCCATCGCGCTCGAAACGCAGCGTAGCGGACTGTTCGACACCGGCGCGGATGATGCCCACCAATGGAAACGTGTCGCCGCTGAAGAGCGGCTCGGGCGCTTCGAGCGTCGAAACGAATAGCGCGTCTTCATTGGATACAAAGGGCGCAGTGTCGAGCACGATGTTTCGCTGGTGCAGCATGTCGGCGAGCGGCAACAAGTCGTCGTCTTCTGCAAAGGTGTCGCCACTGACCTGCAGATGCCCGGGTTCGCCCCAAGGCACACTCGCAGCAGCCAGCGCTACCGTGTCCTTAATGCCACCCACAGGTTGCACCACGACATCGCCCTCACCGAAAGGAACAGCGCCGGGAGCGGCAATTGCCACAAGTGTTTCGCCGGCCTGTCGGTGGGGCATCGGCAGGTTGAACAGCGCCGCAGCGATCAGAGCCAAAACGGCCACATGCATTACCAAGGCGATGCGGCGGCGACCGCTGAGCGGATTGTTCCTGCGCAATCCGTCAGCGAGGAGAAAGCGCTCGGCGCCACGCCCGGACACGATCGCTTCGGCAACCAGTGCCACGGTGGCCAAGGCCAGAAGGAATGGCCAGAGCGGAAGAGGATAGTCGCTGCTCGATCCGTTTTCGAGGCCACCGATGGATGCAACCGCCACCGGATTGACGGCGACCAATTGCTGGCGATCACCCTGGGTTACCTGGTACAGCCCAGCCAGCGCCGGAACCCAGCCTGCAGTTTCGATCGATGTGCTTGCACCAGCGGGCAGAACCTGCGCCACGGCACCGCCCTCGAAGCGTCGGTCGAGCGAACAAAGCGAACCCACCACGCAACCCGGCGCCAGTTGCCCATGCGGCATGAGGCCAAGCCATCGTATCAGGTTTGCAGCGAAAACCGGCAAGGAGGGCTGCTGCGACCAGTTCGAATTGCGTGGGTCGAACGCCAGCGCCACCTCGCGCCCGAACGGGCTGCGCTCGGTGGTGATCAGCGGCTGCTCGTTGGCGCGCAGCAACACTTCGGTCATCGCGTCGGTCGGCAGCACCACCGTGCCGCCGGTTTCGATGCCGGTCCAATCCACATCGCGCATCAAAGGATGCGCATCAACTGCCCCTGTCGGAGGCAAAGCTGTGCCCGCAGCCAGCGCTGCATCGCCGAACCCGGCATTGCCGATCCACACGACGTTGCTTTCGGGCAACCGTGCCACGCGTTGATTGTCGACGATGACCAGCCCAAACTGGCTAAGGTCGCCAGGCAGTTCGGGGGCCTGGAAAATCCGCGTACCGTCTACGGCACGCAGCGCCGTCAGGAGCGGCTGCTCCCCAGCGCCAATATAGAGCACATCGAGGTTGGTCGGCGCTGCGCCGATGACGAAACGCATGGCGTTGTCATACGCATTGCCATCGGCGGAAAGACTGGCGCTGACGATCCCGGCGCCGGGCAAGTCGAGTTCGACCGAAAAGCTCTTCTCGCTGGCTTCGCTCGCAGGTTCGGCATCCGGATTGCCGATGGTACGGCGACTCCACTCAAGCGGCTGCTCACTGGCACTGGTCGCAAAGCCCACGACCATTTGGGTGCTCGCCTGGCCAGGATCGAGCCGCACCACGCCGCTCAATGTCCAGCTGTTGGGAGCGCTTTCGTCCTGGACGATGGTGGCCGAGATAGCGGCATTCGGCATGTCGCCCCGGCGGATGACATTTTGCACCACCACATCGCCGCCGAGCGTCGGCAGTTCTACGGCGTGATCAGAGTAGAGCGTGACGCTCGTCGCTTCGCCCTCGACGATCAGTGGACGCAGCGCAGCGGCAAGCTTTTCCCAATCGGCCGGCCCGTCTTCGGGCAAGATGCTGGCGACGGCATCGGCCATGCCACCGGTACCGATCGGCTGGTTGACGAGGATCGGGCGGCTTTGCCACCCCACCGCAACGAGGGACTGCCGTCCGGCGCCTGACGCATTGGCGAACTGCTCCCTGAGCTCTACTTGAGCTCGCGCGAGCAATGTCTCCCCACCTGCGGTGGCCTGCATCGCCGCGGAATGATCGAGCACGACGATGCGGTGGTCGACATGCGGTCCACGGTTCAGCAGCGGTTGGGCGAGCGCCCCCACCATGGCCAGCACCGCCACCAGCTGCAGCAATAGCGGCCAACTCCAGTTGGGCCATTGCCAGGTGCGGTTGCGCCGCACCTGCCCAGCCTGCAATTGCCGCCAGATCACGAGGCTTGGCACGGCAATATTTCGACGCCGCCGGATGTGGAATGCGAGGACCACCAGCGCCAAACTTAAAAGGACAAAAGCGAGCGGCGCCAGAAACTGCATATCAGCGTTCCGGCTCGGCGACGGGACGATTGAAATAATGCGCGACGACCCCACTTGCCTCGGGGCTGATTGCCTGTCGCGTCACCACCTGGGCCAGCTGCCGGTCCCACATCGCTCCGCCACCGGAAACAGCCTCTGTTTGAGTGAGCTCGGCGCTGGTCGGCATATGCATGCGGATGCGGCTGCCTTCGCTGACCTCGGCGGCGGCAATCGACATGGTCTCTGTCGGATCGGGCATAGTTTCGAGATAGGCGCTGTTTTCCGCCAACGCCTGCGAGCCGCCGCCTGCAATATTGCTTTCGCCCTTGCCCGATTGTGCAGCCGCGCCCACCGGCAACGAACCGGCGCTGGTAAAGGCCTGGTCTTCCATTGGCCGCGCCATGGATTCCCCGCCACCCAGGCTCTCGTTTTCCAGGGCCCCTTCTCGATCGGCGATGACATTTTCATTCGGCGCGCTATTGCCCTGCGGCGCGGAGGTCGCGCTTCGGCTCATGCGGTCGTCGTCGAGCCGATACATGTCGGCCGAGGAAATCCTGGCGCCCTCCCCGTTCAGTTCGGCGAGACGAGCCCGATGCTCGGCTGCCTTCTGCCGCGCCGTGTTGAAAGCCACCGCATTCTGCAACACCGCACCGGCATTCTGCGTCTGATCGAGCCATTCCGGATTGTCACCGGCATAACCGGAAGCGGCATGCTCCATCAGCGCCTGCAATTGGGTTTCGATGTCGTCCTGCGACGCGCCGTTGCGGGCTTGCTCGGCCAGCGACTTGATCGATTTGGACAGCGCAGCCAGATATTCGCTGTCGCGGCGCTCGGCGTCGTTGGCGACCAGGTCCGCCAAAACATCCAGATCTTCGGCTGCGATCGTTTCGGCTGGCTGTTCGGCGCTACTGGCTTCGGCGATTTCCACCGCAGGTTGGGCTCCGCCCAAGAGGCCATAGGCGATTGCCGCGCCACTCGAGGCCGTCAACAGTGCGACCACGCTGATGCCCAGCAGGCGCGTGCGCATAGGCACAGCCTGACGCACATCGATACCAGCTGCAACCTCTGCGGCGCGTGCCACGAGCGAACGCGCTAGCGGGCCGTTCTCAGCCGACTGCGACACCTCGATCGAGGAAGAAAGTTGCTCGCCCAGGCCAAGCGAATAATCGACGCGGCGGGCAATCACGTCCTGCCGCTGGGTCCTGTAGTACGTGACAACTGCGGCCAGCGTACAGCATGCCAGCGTCGCTCCGGCGATAGGCCAGGCGGCGGAGGTCCAGGAGGACCTGAGATAGATTATTGCTCCCCCCAGAGCGGCAATGCCGAGAGCCAGAATAAGGATCAGAAGCGGCAGGAGACGTCTTGTTTTGCTGCGTCGTCCGACTTCCGTCAGAACCTGGATGATGAGGTTAGAGCGCGTTGCTTCTTGTTGTTGTGACATTCAAATGCCCCGCGGGCGGAGCCAAGGCTGCCGGACTCCTCCTCGAGTCCGTTGTGGCAGCCATCCCCGCCCGGGGTAAGCGCTTGTTACTGGCCGATCATGGCCGCCAGTTCGGCGAACTTGTCCTTGACCTTTGCCGGACCGCGGGCGCCGGTAATGTCTTCAAGGTTTGCCGGGTTTTCGCCAACAACGATCAGGCCAACCATGCCCATGGCGAAGTGCGGGGCGCACTTATAGCCGTAAGCACCTTCGACATTGAAAGTGATGCTGAATTCTTCGTTGATCTTGCCCTTGAACTCGTTGCCGCCCTCGGGGAACATGTCCTTGATGGTTTCGGCGTTGTGGCCCTTGTCGGTGGGCACGAACTTGACGGTGTCGCCAACGGCGATCTGCAGGAATTCGGGCTCGAACACCATGGACTGGCCATCGGCACCCTTGTTCAGCATCTTCACTTCGTATTCGGCCGCGGCGAGGGAAAGCGTCGAAGCGAGAACCAGCGTCGCGGCAGCGACAAAGCTACGAAATTTCAAAGTAAGTACTCCAGATAGAAGAGGTAGACCGGCAAACCGGTCAGGAAGGCGATTTGATGAGGACCCGCACCAGCATCAAAGCCAGGCGCGCAAACGAATTTTCGGATGTCCTCCGATTAACATGTTAGTGCTTTGGCTTAGGGGTATCAATATGGCTTTAGTTTACACCCCGCGGCAAAAACGGCCCGCCGGGTAAAGCGAGCCGCTGATGCTGCAAAACCGACGATTAGTCGATGCTGAGCTTAACTAGCTGATTTTGCATCATTAACGGCACGAAAACGGCCTCACCATCCGTGCCCAGATCGGCAGTACCCATGGCCAAAGTGGCGATATCGCGGATTTCTCCAGTTGCCGAAACGCCTATGACTTTGCCGCCGAAGAAATCGGTGACGACATATTGATCGCCAATTTTGACTACGCCGTCGAGGAAACCGAGATTTTCGGTGCCCGCGATCGGGGTCACCGCCTTGCTCTCGAGATCGACCGAAAGCAGTCCGCCCGGCACCATGTCTTCGGGCTTCTCCGCCAAGGTCCCGAAGCTCGCGATAATCAATGCATCCCCGTCCACCAGGATACCGTTCGGACTGTCGAGCGTCACGTCTTCCATGAACATTTCGGCGTCGTCGCCGGAAATGGAGTAGATGCGATTGGCAAAGGTGTCGGTTACATAAACCGTTCCGTCGTCGCCCGCCGTCACGTCATTTAGAAATGTCGCCCCCGCCGGCGCAATGGTCGTCATGGTACCGTCGGCGAGGTCCACCACCCGCACGTTGGTAATGTCGGCGACATAAAGGCTGCCGCCACTGATTGCCATGCCCTTAGGCGCGTCGAGGCCCTCGACCCAGGCGTCATCGATCATCTTGCCATCAAGATCGATTGCCGACAGCGTCCCGGTCCCGTCCGCGACGGTCGCGTCGCCAACAATATTGGAAACGATGATGCGTCCGTTCGCCTCGTCGAACACCGCAGATTCGGGCGTCGACAACCCGTCGACACGCCAGACTTCGGCCGCCGCCACCGGCATGTTGAGTTGCGCCAACATCAGTCCACCCACCAAGGTTGCAGTATGTAGGGTCCTCATCCTCGTCTCCTCCTGTTGTTGCTTTGATGCTACGCCCCACGGCTGATTATTCAAGGGCCACGAAGGAGATAGCGCAAAAGCATGTTCCTGAGGGAGAAGTCCTGCTCCGCTTGGCCGAGATATCGCTGTGCTCGTCCGGGCACAATTTTGGCCCCGTGCCACGCTGGCCATGGGTAACACGCTTTCGGCCACGGACGCCCTCTACGCTAGCTATCTGCCGGTCAATGCCGAGACAATTCGACGGTCATGAAGGCAAGGCGCAGCGGCCGCCGGCAGCTTCGATAATCGAACAAGACGGGCCCACCAGTGGGAACACGTCGGCCAGGAGAGTGGGAACACGATGCTTGCGCAGGAGGCGCCACCCGGAAATCTTCAGCGATGTGAAGGGAAAGGGTGGCGCGAGAGACGGGGCTCGAACCCGCGACCTCCGGCGTGACAGGCCGGCGCTCTAACCAACTGAGCTACTCCCGCAGCGCTTGCGAACCAGTCGTTCGCGCAACGTGGGGTCCATGTACTGGGCCCCCTATGTGAAGTCAAGCGCCCCAAACCAAAACCGTCGCAGAATTTTAGATCAAGTCACACAGCGCTGTGGAAAACTCCCAAATCTCAAAGAGAAGGCCCGAAAAGTTCATGTGAACGATGAGGCAGGAGGCGACTTACGCATCGCAGCGTCCCGGATGTCATTAGTCTTGGGGGAAACGGCATACAACCGGGTATGCCGGGAAGAGAATGGTGGGCGATGACGGACTCGAACCGCCGACATCCTCGGTGTAAACGAGGCGCTCTACCAACTGAGCTAATCGCCCCCAGGCCGTGGCCGCAAATGGGTGGGGCCGTGATAGGGCGCGGGCCCCTGCCCGTCAACAGGCATTTGCAGATATGAAAACGGCCCCGTCGCTTTAGCGCGGGGCCGATCGCCAAAGCTGGCCGGCAGCGATCTTAGTTGATCGCGTCCTTGAGGCCCTTGCCGGGCTTGAACTTGGCTTGGTTCGAAGCCGGAATCTGAATTTCGGCGCCGGTTGCGGGGTTGCGACCGGTGGAAGCCTTGCGCTGGGAGACGGCGAAAGTGCCGAAACCGACCAGACGGACTTCTTCGCCGCCCTTGAGTGCAGCGGTGATGGCTTCGAACACTGCGTCAACCGCTTCGGCGGCCTGTGCCTTGGTGATCGTAGCCTTGTCGGCAACGACGCCAACCAGATCGTTTTTGTTCATAGCGTTTCCTCACAGTGAATGCCCG
>PJUF01000343.1_pt1 | contig 36591 bp, 23 predicted proteins | sample 1512191 | NCBI WGS metagenome assembly PJUF01 (sample SAMN08177673, study PRJNA422409) | Feces metagenome, whole genome shotgun sequencing project. | isolation source: Chicken feces (3) enriched on wood chips | host: Gallus gallus | place: USA: Madison | collected 2015-01-15 | reverse complement strand
TGGTACAGAAAAACTGTTATCAGAATTAGAAGAAATAATCTACAGAAATGCTTACGGAACAGCAGATAATAGTGCTGTAAACGTAAAAGAATATTTATTAGAGCATCTAAAGACTATAAAAGATGTATTAACCAATAGTCACGATAGTTTGTTTGTAGAACTGATAGATGATTTTATTTGGAAAGTTAAATTATTCGGTTGTCATTTTGCTTCTTTAGATATCAGACAGGATAGCAGGATATTACGTAGCCTGTTTAAAGAATGTATTGAATCCGAAGAGTTAAAAGGACAGGTACCCGAAAATTATTTTGAACTGAGTGAGGAGGAAAAAATTAAAGCTATTCCGCTGTCTCAGGCAGACTTTACCAATTACAAATCTTTTGCAGATCTTAGTCAGGATTCTTTAGACGTTATTCGTTTAATTAAAGAATTGCAGCAGAAAAATGGAAAAAGAGCCTGCCACAGATTTATCATCAGCAACTGCCAGAAAGCTTCGGATATTTTACAATTAAAGCAATTGTTTTTATGGAGTGGCTGGAAGCCAGAAGAGTTAGATGTAGATTTTGTCCCTTTGTTTGAAACCATAGAAGACCTTAAGCTGGCACAGGATGTAATGGATATCCTGTACTCGCATAAAGTTTACAAAAAACATTTAGAGCGTAGGAAAAACAGGCAAGTAATTATGCTTGGTTTTTCTGATAGTACAAAAGATGGCGGTTATTTAATGGCTAACTATTCTATTTACTATGCTAAATCTACTTTAACAGCTATGTCTAGAAAGCATAATATAGATTTAGCTTTCTTTGATGGAAGAGGAGGCCCACCAGCCAGAGGCGGAGGTAAAACGCACAAGTTTTACGCTTCTTTTGGTAAAGATATTGCTAACAAGCAGATACAAATGACAGTGCAAGGGCAAACCATAAGCTCTTATTACGGAACATTTGAAAGCTCTATTAATAATATGGAGCAGCTGATTCATGCAGGCGTAAATTCTGCATTAGAAAGACAGGGCGAAGATACTATGAAAGCCGAAGAGAAAGAGCTTTTCTCACAATTGTCAGACATCAGTTACGAGCATTTTCTGGAATTAAGGCAACATCCTTTATTTCTGAAATTTATGGAAAATCAAAGTCCGTTAAAAATGCTTTCGCAGATTAACATAGGCAGTAGACCAGTTAAGAGAAACGGCAACTCTGAATTAAAATTAGAAGATTTAAGAGCAATCAGCTTTGTGACATCATGGAGCCAGGTAAAATTAAATGTTCCCGGTTTTTATGGTGTAGGAACCGCCCTTAAAGCTATAAAAGAGCAAGGAAAATGGGAAGAGCTTAAAGCTTTATACAGAGAAGTTGGGTATTTTAAAACGGTGGTAGACAACTGTATGATGTCTATGAGTAAATCTAATTTTAAATTAACTCAATATTTAGCTAAAGACGAGGTTTACGGAAGTTTTTGGACAAGGTTAAAAGAAGAATATCTTTTAGCTAAAGAATTAATATTGGAGCTTTCTGAAACTTCAGAATTAATGGAGAAAAACCCAACAGACCGAATGTCTATATCGATAAGAGAAAAGATTGTAATGCCTTTGGTAATTATTCAGCGTTACGCAATTATTAAATGTTCAGATCCTAACACTTCTGATGCAGAGCGCGAAACTTATGCGAAATTGGCTATGCGTACCATCTACGGTATCGTAAATGCGGCTAGAAATTCTGCATAATAGCATCTAAAATATAAAAGCAAAAAGCCTCTTATTATTAAGGGGCTTTTTTATTGGAATAGAAATTGATTTTTAGAAATAAAAATCAATTTCCTATGCGCTCATTATGGAATGGAACTATAGCTTTTGGATTGGTAAATATTCCGATTAAGCTTTATTCTGCTGTAGAAAGCAGCACTTTAGATTTAGATATGCTAGATAGCCGTGACCACTCCCGTATACGTTTTTTACGGGTAAACGAGAAAACGGGTAAAGAAGTACCTTATGAAAAAATTGTAAGAGGCTATTTGTACAAAGAAAACTATGTGGTTATAGAAGAGCAAGACTTTGAAGATGCCAGTCCGGAGAAAACAAAAACTATCAATATCCAAAATTTTGTAAAAGCCTCAGAAATAAATCCTATGCTGATAGAAAACTCCTATTATGCCGAGCCTAGCAAGCAGGGAGAAAAAGCTTATGCTTTGTTACTGGCAGCATTAAAGAAAACCAAAATGGCTGCGCTGGCGCAATTTGTACTCCGGCAGAAGGAAAATCTATGCATTATCTATGAGCAAAACGGCGTAATAGTAATTTCACGTATCAAGTTTGCACAGGAAATTAGAAACCCGAAAGATGTTAATACACCAGACGGCGTAAAGATTCCAAAAAAAGAATTAGACGTAGCGCTGGCCTTGATTAAACAATACACCAGCGATTTTGATATTAATAAATATAAAGATACCTACAGCGCAGAGCTGATGAAAATCATCAAGGCTAAAGCCAAAGGGAAGCGTCCTACCATCAAAAAAATTAAAGTTAGAAAAGCGAAAAGCGATAATCTGTACGAACAGTTGCTGGAAAGTATTAACAAGAAAGGAGCCTGAGCATGAGCTTATCTAAATACCAGGAAAAACGTAATTTTTCTAAGACTAAAGAACCTGGGCCCAATAAAAAAACTAAAGGCAAAAAATTGAGTTTTGTGGTGCAGCGGCATCATGCCTCGCATCTGCATTACGATTTCAGGTTAGAGATAGATGGCGTTCTTAAAAGCTGGGCGGTGCCTAAAGGACCTTCCTTAAACCCAAAAGACAAAAGGTTAGCCATGATGGTGGAAGACCATCCATACGATTATAAAGATTTTGAAGGCGAAATCCCCAAAGGAAATTATGGTGCCGGTACGGTTCATATTTTCGACAAGGGCTATTTCCAGTCTTTAGCTAGATATCGTAAAGATGATGAGAAAGAGCTGCTTAAAGGTTTACAGCAGGGAAGTCTTAAATTCAGGCTTTTTGGCAAAAAACTTCAGGGCGAATTTGCTTTGGTAAAAATTAAGGGAAATGAGCAAAACGCCTGGCTGCTGATAAAACATAACGATGATTTTGCACAGCAGACGAAATATGACATAGAAAAACTTATCCCGGCAGAGGTAAAAAAGCTAGGTAAAGATTTTAAAAAGGCGAGTAAAAAAGCCACCCAACCCAAACAAAAAGTTGTGCAGGAAACCCCGGCTTACCAGCCTATGCTAGCCAAACTTTCTGACCATATTTTTGATGATAAGGATTGGGTTTTTGAGAGGAAGCTGGACGGTTATAGAATTCTGGCGCATGTTGGCAAACAGGTAGATTTAATGACCAGAAATGGAAAAAATTATACAGAAAACTATGCGGAAATAGCTCAGGATTTAGAGTTGATAAAAGAAGAGGCAGTTATAGACGGGGAAATAGTGGTTTTAGATGATAACCAGCGTGATAATTTTCAAAAGCTGCAATATTTTGAAAGCGGTAATAACAGCAAAAATATCAGGTATTTTGTTTTTGATTTGCTGGCGCTTAATGGCAACGATCTAACCGCACTTTCGCTTTTACAAAGAAAAGAGTTGTTAAAGGCGCTTATCAGTAAATATAAATTCAAATATGTAAACTACCTTCCTCATACAGCTGCAAAAGGAAAAGAAGCTTTTGACAAAGCAAAAGCAGAAAAATGGGAGGGCATTATTGCCAAAAGAAGCGATGATGAATACTATGTAGGTAAAAGAAGCGGATCCTGGTTAAAATTCAAAATAAATAACACCCAGGAAGCCATAATTTGTGGTTATACCAAGCCTGCGGGCGAAAGAAAGTTTTTTGGTGCGCTAGTGCTTGGCATTTATCAGGGGAATGAATTGCGCTATGCGGGAAACTGCGGCACAGGTTTTAACGATAAGCTTTTAGAAGAACTATTTAAGCTAATGCAGCCGCTGGAATCTAAAAAGAAGCCTTTTGCAGATAAGGCCAACAAAGAGAAAGAAGTAACCTGGCTTAGTCCAGAGTTGGTTTGCGAAGTAAGTTATACGGAGTGGACGGAAGATCAGCATCTTCGCCACCCGGTTTTTAAAGGCTTAAGAAAAGATAAAAGTGCAAAGGAAATTGTACCTGAAGTGATTTCTGAAAATGATGATACAGCGCAGTACAAAGAAGACGAGCTTAAAGTATTTGGCAAGAAAAAAGTAAAACTTACTAACCAGAATAAAATATTTTGGGAAGAAGAAAATATCACCAAAGGCGATGTTTTAAAATATTATGAAGATATAGCCGATGAAATTCTGCCGTATATTAAAAACAAGCCACTTTCTTTACACAGGCATCCTAACGGTATCCACAAGCCTGGTTTTTTTCAGAAAGATATTAATGTAGACCAAGTGCCGGATTGGATAAAAACTACGTCCATTTACTCAGAAAGCACCGATAAAAATATTGATTACCTGATCTGCAACGATACGGCAACTTTATTATATATGGCAAATTTGGGCTGTATAGAAATAAATCCATGGCTAAGCAATTACCAAAAGCCAGACCATCCGGATTTTGTGGTTATAGACCTAGATCCTGGAAATAATTCATTTTCAGAAGTGGTAAAAGTGGCTTTAGAAGTAAAATGGGTTTACGATAGTATGGGAATAAAATCTTACATAAAGACCTCGGGTTCAACTGGTTTACATATTTATATTTATACTGGTACTTTATACGACTATGCTTTCATCAAAACCTTTGCAGAATTTATTGCCAATATGGTGCATGAGAGAATTCCGGAAATTACCAGTCTGGAACGGAGTCCATCCAAAAGAAAAAATAAAATTTATATAGATTATTTACAAAACAGGCGTGGACAAACGATAGCAGCGCCCTATTCCTTACGTCCGAAAAAGGGCGCAACGGTTTCTTATCCTATAAAATGGGAAAACGTTACAGATAAACTTGAGATAAGCGATTATAGACTGGATAACGTTAAAGAATTAATAAAAAAACACGAGAATCCTTGGAAAGATATTCTTTCCGAAAAGCAAAATCTAAAAAATGCCTTAAAGAAAATGAAAAACAGTCATACCTAGCTTGTTCATAAATTGTATATTTATCAAATCCTAAATTATTAATAGGATTTTAAGATATTGCCGTAGCACTTCAGCTTAAATCTTTAAATATCCTTAAAAATTATGGTTGACAAAGCCCTTATTTACCGATATAAAACTATATGATTCATCTACCTAATTTAATAGCCGATCTTGGATTAATACTCGGTGCCGCAGCTGTTGTTACTTTAATATTTAAGTACCTTAAACAACCTTTAGTTTTAGGCTATCTAACTGCCGGTTTCTTAGTTGGTCCACATTTTACGTTACTACCAACTATAGTAGAAAAAGAAAATGTGCAGGTTTGGGCAGAAATAGGTGTTATCATTCTGCTTTTTAGCTTAGGACTCGAATTTAGTTTCAAAAAACTGATGAAAGTTGGTGGTTCAGCTTCAATAGCTGCGATGTCAGAAATCATCATTATGCTTATGCTGGGTTATTTTACCGGAAGGGCGTTTGGCTGGTCGGCTATGGATAGTATATTTCTGGGCGCTATACTTTCTGTTTCTTCAACCACTATCATTATCAGGACATTCGAAGAATTAGGTATTAAAGGACAGAAGTTTGCCGGTTTGGTGTTTGGTGTATTGATAGTAGAGGATTTAGCTACAATAGTTTTGCTGGTGCTTTTGTCAACTTTGGCCGTTAGTCAGCAATTTGCCGGTGCAGAAATGCTGTTTTCTATTATGAAATTAGCCTTTTTTCTTACTTTATGGTTTATAGCTGGTATTTTTTTCATCCCAACTTTACTAAAAAAAATTAAACCGATAATGACAGACGAGATGCTGTTGATTATCTCACTTTCTTTATGTTTATTGATGGTTTTTCTGGCTTCTAAAGCAGGGTTTTCGCCAGCTTTAGGTGCTTTTATTATGGGTTCTATATTGGCAGAAACCAATCAGGGTGTAAAAATAGAGCATCTTATTGCATCTATTAAAGATTTATTTGGGGCGGTGTTTTTTATTTCTGTGGGGATGCTTTTAGATCCGCAGATTTTAGCAGAATACTGGCTGCCGGTAACCGCTATCTTAGTAGTAACTATAGTGGGTAAGCTTTTTAGTTCAGGTTTGGGAGCTTTAATATCCGGACAGCCTTTAAAAACGTCTATCCAAACAGGGTTAAGCTTAGCGCAAATAGGAGAGTTCTCTTTTATTATAGCAACGCTGGGTATGACTTTAAACGTTACTAGCTCCTTTTTATATCCTATAACCGTTGCTGTTTCGGCGATAACAACATTCACTACACCTTATATGATTAAGCTGTCTTTCCCTTTGGCTGCAAAGGCAAATGCTATGCTTCCTAAAAAATGGAAAGATAATTTAGACCGATATAGTGCGGCCACCCAAAGTGTTTCGGCTCTAAGCAATTGGCAACTTTTTGTAAGAAAGTATATTGGTAATACGGTTGTGCACAGCATTTTCAGCGTGGCCGTTATTTTATTATCTTCCAATTACTTGTATCCGTTTTTACAAGAACAGTTTGAGGGTGTATGGTGGGCTAAATTGCTTACCATTGTACTTACACTCATTGTAATATCTCCGTTTATTTATGCGTTGTCTTTCAGGAATTTATACGATAGTATAACACAAGAATTTCTCAATCAGAAACTTCACCGGAATCTTATTTTTGTGATGCGTATTTTCAGACATATTCTGGCGCTAGCTTTATTAATTTTCTTGCTGAACAAGTTGCTATCTATTACCGTGGCATTAATTGCGCTGGTTGCTTTCATGCTAACGCTGTTTATTTTTGGCAAGCAGATTAAGAGAAGCTATATACGCATAGAAGAGCGCTTTTTAATCAATTTTAATAAGAGTGGTGGGGAAAGAGAAACTCCGGTATTGGCACCCTGGGATGCGCATTTTACAGAGATTGAAGTAAGGCCAGAGTCGCCTGTGATAGGCAAGACCCTGGAAGAATTGAAGTGGAGGGAAAGAGCAGGAATAAACGTAGCCATGATTACCAGAGGAAAACTCATTATACATTTACCATCCAGAGATACGGTTATTTACCCCGGAGACCAACTTTATATTGTAGGCACAGATACTCAAATCCGCAAAATAACCTCTATTCTCCGCCCCGATAAAGCTTTATTAAATATAGAAGATAGGTATCAACCCAGTTTGGAGAAGGTTTTGGTAAAAAAAGGTTCTTTTTTAGAAGGTAAATCGTTAAAAGATTCTAATGTACGCGAATTAGCAGAAGGAATTGTTGTAGGCGTAGAAAGAGAAGGCTCTCGGGTGGTTAATCCAGAGTCAAATTGGGTTTTTCAGGAAAACGATATGGTGTGGATAGTTGGCGATCCGCTAAAAATACAGATACATTTAAAGAAGATGTAAATCCAAAAAAAACAGTCTTTTCCAAAGCGCTGGGAAATAGCCATAAAATGCATTTTATCACATTAAAGCTTAATATTTTAAGCCTAAAAGCCATTAAATATAAAAGCTTTTATCTATTTTAGCGCCCGTTAATAAAAAACAGGTAATAAAATGAAAGTCCTAAAATTCGGGGGCACATCAGTAGGAAGCCCCGAAAGAATGAAAAAACTTTTAGACATTGTAAATCCGTCTGAAAGACAGATAGTTGTACTATCTGCAGTTTCTGGTACAACCAATAGCCTGGTAGAGATTTCTCAGGCTTATCATGCAAATGATAAGGAGAAGGCCGCAGAACTGATAAAGAATTTAAAGGATAAGTACGAGATTTTTATTAAAGAACTTTTTGCTAAGGACGAGTTTGTAGCAAAGGGGAAAGAAATTATAAGTTATCATTTTGAGATAATTTCTTCTTTCTCTAACGATTTGTTTACCGCTGTAGAAGAAAAGGTTATTCTGGCGCAGGGCGAACTTTTATCAACCACTCTATATCATGTATATCTGCAAGAAATTGGTGTGAAATCTATTTTATTGCCAGCATTGGATTTCATGAAAACAGACGAAGATAATGAGCCTGTTGTAGATTTTATTACAGAGAAATTAACGCCACTTTTGGCAAAAGATAATAACCTGTTTATTACGCAAGGTTATATTTGTCGTAACTCTTTTGGCGAGATTGACAATTTAAGAAGAGGCGGAAGCGATTATACAGCATCTTTAATTGGTGCTGGTATTAAAGCAGATGAAGTGCAAATTTGGACAGATATTGATGGGATGCACAATAACGATCCTCGTATTGTAAAAGGAACCAAACCTATTTCCCATTTGTCTTTTGATGAAGCGGCAGAGTTAGCTTATTTCGGTGCTAAAATTTTACATCCACAATCTGTATTTCCGGCACAGAAATATAAAATTCCGGTAAGGTTATTAAATACTATGGAGCCTAAAGCTTTTGGAACACTAATTAGTGGAGAAAGCGAAAATGGAAAAATTAAATCTATAGCTGCAAAAGACGGAATTACAGCCATTAAAATCCAGTCTAGCCGTATGCTATTGGCTTATGGCTTTTTAAGAAGGGTTTTTGAAGTTTTTGAGCGCTACAAAACCCCAATAGATATGATTACTACATCTGAGGTAGCTGTTTCTGTTACCATAGATGATATCAGATACTTAGGAGAAATTACTCGCGAATTAAATGATTTTGGTGTAGTAGAAGTAGACGTAAACCAAACAATCATATGCATAGTTGGCGACTTAAGTGTTAATACACATGGCTATGCTGCCCGTGTTTTTGAGGCGCTTAAACATATTCCGTTAAGAATGATTTCTTATGGAGGCAGCAATCACAATATTTCTTTACTAGTTAAAAATGAAGACAAAGTAGAAGCTTTAAGAAGCCTACACAACCGCTTATTTGAATAATGATACCTATGTTTAATGCAGATATAACAGCCAAATTGGCAAGTAAAGCCACACCATTTTATTATTATGACATGGCTTTACTAAACGATACTTTGACATCTTGCCACCAAGCTGCATCAAAATATAATTTTAAGGTACATTTTGCGCTAAAAGCCAACTTCAATTCCAGAGTGCTAGAGGCTATAAAGAGTGTTGGTTTTGGGGCAGATTGCGTTTCTGGTGGCGAAGTAAGAAGAGCTGTGGAGACCGGTTTCTCTGCTAAAGAAATTGTGTTTGCAGGTGTAGGCAAGTCTGATGCAGAAATTAACTACGCATTGGATAACGAGATTTTTTGTTTTAACGTAGAGTCTGTTCAGGAACTTGACGTGATTAACGAGCTTGCCGCTAAAAAAGGGAAAAAAGCTTCGGTAGCAATTCGGGTAAATCCTAATGTTGATGCGCATACACACCATTACATTACTACCGGTTTAGATGAGAATAAATTCGGAATAAATTCATGGGATTTGCCCAAAGTTATAGATACCTTAAAAGTTTCTGAACACTTGAATTTTCTGGGCGTCCATTTTCATGTGGGTTCGCAAATCACAGATATGAATGTGTTTAAAAGCCTTTGTGTAAAGGTGAACGAAATACAGCAATGGTTTGAAGAGAGAGGAGTTTCTGTAAAAGTTTTAAACGTTGGTGGTGGTTTGGGAGTAGATTATCATGCTCCGGATGAAAACCCTATTCCAGCTTTTGAAAGCTACTTTTCTATATTCAACAACTTTTTAGATGTAAAACCACATCAGGAAGTGCATTTTGAATTAGGTAGAGCTTTAGTAGCGCAATCTTCCAGCTTAATAACCAAAGCTTTATACCTGAAACACGGCATAAAGAAAAACTTTGTGGTAGTAGATGCCGGAATGACAGAGTTGATGCGTCCGGCTCTATATCAGGCTTATCATAAGATTGAAAACATCAGTAAATCTGCCAGTGTAGAGATAAAAGTTTACGATGTGGTGGGGCCAATCTGCGAATCTTCAGATTGCTTTGGTAAAGAAGTAGAGTTGCCAGAAACCTTACGCGGAGATTTAATAGCTTTAAGAACAGCAGGTGCTTACGGAGAGGTTATGGCTTCGGCTTATAATTTACGTCCGTCTATACAGCATGTTTATTCTGACGAGATTTAACAAATTTTTATAAGCGATATTTTAATGTAAAAAGCCGATGTATTAATATATCGGCTTTTTACATAAATCTTCTTTTTAAGATATGGAGATAAGCATTAACTTCTGATACCCCGCTTTGGTCTTTCTTATTCTCACAACATCCAGCCTATATACTTCATTTATTACTTTTGTAAATTAAAGCTATTTATTAATTTGCTGGCTAAACCAGAAATTGTAATGGACACATCGCCTCAGGAATACAAAACTCATTTACAAAATATTTATCACGTAACCGAAGAAGAATACCAGAAGCTATTGCCCTATTTAACGGTGAAAAGTTTTAAAAAAGACGAGTTTGTGCTTTTTCAGGGCGATGTATGTAACCATTTATTTTATGTAGAAAAAGGGCTTTTACGCTCTTATTCTATAGATGATTCTGGCAAAGAGCATATTATCCAATTTGCACCAGAGGGCTGGTTTATGGGTGATAGAAGCAATTTTCTATTTAAGCAACCGTCAGAATATTTTATCCAGGCGATAGAAGATACCAGAGTGATTTTGCTTAGTCAGGAGTTTAACGATAAAGCCGAAGAACTTAGCGCAAACTATCGCCATTATAATAATTTTGCATTGCATAAGCACATCAGTCAATTACAAAACAGAATTACCATGTTGATGAGTTTCAACGCAGAAAAAAGATACCTGCATTTTATAGAAACCTATTTTAATCTTACTTTACGTGTTCCGCAGTGGATGATAGCATCTTATTTAGGTATTACTCCAGAGGGTTTAAGTAGGGTAAGAAAAGAACTGGCAAGGAAGAATTTTTAAACTTGCTTTTATAAGCGTTTTTATAAAAAAGGTTTAGTTTGCTGTAAATCCAAATATCAACATCTAAAATTGCTCGCTTCCAATTTTTAAAATTCTGTTTCTACTAATTCCCTTTTTTTGGAGATTTATTTTCTATGTTTTTCATAATTTAGCTTTTATGAGAATCTTATCTACCACATGGCTGCACCATCTTGCTTTGTTTGTTATTTTGTTTGAAATATCATTTGCTGCAAATGCACAAGACAATAATTCTTATGGAATTATCCCCATGCCACAATCTATAGAGAAAAGAGACGGTTTTTTTGTGCTGGATGGACAAACGGCTCTGATTTATTCTACAGAAGCAGATCGTAAAATAGCAGAACTCTTTAAAGATCTGGTAAAAGAACATAGTGAGCTTGAGCTTAGCATTGCTAAAAACTTTGTGCAGCAACCCAAGAGCGCTATCTATTTTAATTCGTCGGCTACAGGCTTTGGTAATGAAGCGTATAAAATCAATATTTCAAGCAGCCAAATTAATTTGGATGGTAGCCAAAAAGGTCTGTTTTATGCTATGCAAACCTTGTCTCAGCTTTATTTAAATTATAAATCCACTTTACAAATACCTCAGTTACTAATTACCGATGAACCACGGTACCAGCACCGCGGTTTACATTTAGACGTATGTCGCCACTATTTTTCAATGGATTTTATCAAAAAGTATATCGATTTAATGGCGACGTATAAACTAAACAGTTTTCACTGGCATTTGACCGACGATCAGGGTTGGCGTATAGAGATTAAAAAATATCCAAGATTAACAGAAGTTGCTGCTTATCGAAATCAAACACTCATAGGCAATTACCATACGTATTTCCCACGCCGTTTTGATAATACCAGATATGGAGGTTTTTATACGCAGGAAGAAGCCAAAGAGATTATTGCCTATGCTGCTTCCAAATACATCAATGTAATACCAGAAATTGAGATGCCGGGTCATGCAATGGCCGCTTTAAGCGCTTTCCCCCAACTGGGTTGCGGAAATAATCCCGGGCCTTTTAAAGTAGCAGAAGAATGGGGCGTTTTTCCGGATATCTTCTGTGCCGGTAAAGAAGAAACTTTTACTTTTTTAGAGAATGTACTTAGCGAAATCATCGATTTATTTCCGTCACCGTATATTCATATCGGTGGAGACGAAGCGCCTAAGCAAAGATGGAAAGCTTGTCTGTACTGCCAGCGAAGAATTAAAAACAACAAACTGAAGGACGAAAACCACCTGCAATCTTATTTCATCCACCGTATAGAGAAATTTGTAAATAAAAAAGGACGCACTATTATTGGCTGGGATGAAATTCTGGATGGTGGTTTAGCACCAAATGCCGTGGTTATGTCGTGGAGAGGGGAAAAAGGCGGTATTGCAGCAGCTAAACAAGGCAATTATGTACTAATGACACCCAGTAATCAGGGGCTTTATTTTGACCATGTGCAGGGACGCTCAGACCAGGAGCCTGTTTCTATTGGCGGATTTAGTACGTTGGAAAAAGTGTATCACTATAACCCCACACCGGCAGAACTTAGTCCACAACAACAAAAATATATTCTGGGCGTTCAGGCCAATATGTGGACAGAGTACATCAGCACCGAAGCCAGAGTAGAATATATGCTTCTCCCGCGTTTAATGGCATTATCTGAAATAGCATGGACAAGACCCGAACGCAAAAACTATAAAAACTTTAACGAAGAACGCCTGCCCGTCCATTTAGCCAGAATTGATCATACGCAAACACAATACAGAGTTCCTTCGGCAATTGGCGCAAAAGATACCAGCATCAACGTTAGTAATTCTTACAAATTCGATTGGAAATTGCCGGTAATAGGTGCAAGAGTACATTATACTATAGATGGCAGTAACCCAGACGAAACCACACCTTTATACAATGGTAATCTGGAAGTCTTTGTGCCACAGGGCGAATATAGAATAGTGAAATCTATAGTCATTACTCCGTCTAACAGAAAAAGTAAGATTATCACGACCAAATTAACCAACAGAAAACCTTTTGAAGCGCAAAACGTAGCCAATTTAACAAAAGGCGGATTGCGTTATTACTATGTACGCGGTAAATTTGAAAGTACGGTAGAGATAGACACAAATCTGGCTACACAAAAAGGCGTGGTAGACGCTATTAGTATCCATAAAGTAAAGAATAAAGCTCGTGAGTATGGCCTAATTTTTACTGGTTACATTAATGTAAATGAAGATGCCGAGTTTGAATTTTCTTTAACCAATAATGATGGTGCCCGCTTGTATATAGATGACGAATTGGTTATAGACAATGATGGCCGGATTTTCCAGTACGAAAGATCTGCCGGAGTACATTTAAAGCCAGGTTTGCATAAAATAAAAGTGGCGTATTTTGATATTGGCCCGGCTTCTATTGTAAAATTATATGTTAAAGGGACTGATGGTAAAAAAATAGAAGTTCCGTCTGTGATGATGTATTATTAACTGGTTGGTTAAGCGTTAGCTTTTGGTTAGTAATTGTCAATTGTTAGTTTGGCGATGATGCCTCTTAATATAAAGATGATGAAAAATACTGCGTTTTATGCATTGATGGTTTTGGGAGTGGTTTTAGCTGCTTCCTGTAGCTCTGGTGATGAGCCTAAAGAAGTGATCAAAGAGAAAGAAGTTTTGCCTCTTCCTTTTAAGAAATTGGATAGAGTAGAGGTAAGACCCGGTTTAAGTTTTGATATCTTGAACTGGGGGAAAGGACCAGATTCTTTATCCGCAGTGCTTATATTGCGGTCGGACACCACAAAAAACAGCTACACTTCCCATAACCTGGAAATTGAAGGGATTTACAAAGAGGTGTTTAATACAGATATGGATACAGATGGCAATCCTGAGATTATTATTTACACCACTAGCAATAAACCATTTTCGCCTGCAAATATTTACTGTCTTGAATATAGTAGTGCCGAGCCTTTGAGGATACGTTTCCCCGAATTGACCGACAAAACCAAAAAGCAATATCAAGGAGAAGATAAATTTTATATCCACTCGGGTAAACTAAGAAGAGAATTTGATTTGTATGACAACCAGCAGGACAGCAAAGCTAAACCAATTGGCAAAAAAGTGGTGGAATATACTTTAAAAGGCAACCAGTTTGATATTACAGAAGTGGAGAAATAGGGTTTGTTTATATGTTTGAATCTTTATTTTCGGTCTGCTGTATTTCACTATCGCAGCAAATAAGCTATAGATATAATTTATCAAAACTGGCTTAACTCCTTGAAATATTTCCTTCCTCTTACAAAATAATCCCAAACTATACTATTCTTGTAAAATCCCGTCATGTTGGGTGTTTTAGAAATATCTTTATTGAATTTTATTTTCCCTTTATAGAAAGAAACACATATTGCCCTATGAGCTTTAGATACTGCTGCTACATTTTTCCATTTACCGGCAGCTGCAAATTTTAATAATGCCAAAAAGTCTAAACAAAATCTTAACGGTATCAAAAACAGATTTTTACCCGCGCTTACATTCTTTTTAAGCAGGTAGCAGTTATTTCTAAAGTTTAAATAGGTTTTTTGTGCGCTTTCTGCATGCAAAGTACCACCGCCAACATGATACACTTCAGAAAATCCACAATACATTACCTTGTAGCCCAAATTTTTTATACGCCAGCACAAATCAATTTCTTCCATATGAGCAAAGAAATGTGCATCAAAGCCATTAACTCTTTTCCAAACGTTAGATTTTATAAATAATGCACAGCCAGTGGCCCAGAAAATTTCTTTGACATCGTTGTATTGGCCTTTGTCTTTTTCCAGAGTGTCAAATATTCTCCCACGACAGAAAGGATAACCCAAATAATCTATAAACCCACCTGCGGCACCTGCATACTCAAAACTATCCCTTTCAAAATAAGATTTTATCTTGGGTTGCGCAACGGCAATGTTTTTATCAGACTCCATGAGCTCTATAACCGGGTTTATCCAGTTAGGTGTAACCTCAACATCAGAATTTAATAAGATATAGTAATCAGTTTCAATTTGTTTTAATACTTCGTTATAACCACCCGCAAATCCCAGATTTTCTGTATGCTGGATAATTCTTATCAAGGGGAAATTAGCTTGAATAAACTCCACAGAATTATCGGTAGATGCATTATCAGCAACAATAATTTCCAGATTTGGATACTGGCTATTGTATACGGAAGGAAGAAAAGTTGATAAATGCTTTTCTCCGTTCCAATTTAATATTACTACAGAAACTTTTGGATAATTCATCAATTGTCTTTCGGTTTAATCTTCCAACGTTTGTGTGACCATAGCCAATATTCAGGTCTTTGGTTAATTGTTTTTTCCAACAATCTAATATATTTTTCTGTGATTTCTAAATCTTCAGTTTCACGGGGCGTATGGGTTATTTCTATAAACTCTGCATGGTATCTGCCTCTTCCGTTCACATTTATATCGCAGAACACTACCGGATAATTCATAGATTTTGCAATTTTTTCTATGCCTGTAAATACGGCAGTAGGCTGGTTTAAAAAGTTTAGCCAAGCATATGCACCATCCATTGCCGGCGTTTGATCGGCCGCAAAAACCGTACAAGTTTGTTGGTTTTTGTATTGTAGCATCTTTCTTAAAGCAATACGCATGGCTATCATTTTAGCGCCAGATTTTTCTCTTATTTTTCTAAATATGCCGTCAAATGTTCTATTATTTAGCGGCTTGTAGATAATTAAGGGCAATGCACTAGTCACCATTGGCGTAGTGATAACACTCCATTCCCAGTTTCCATAATGCCCAACGGCCATTACAAAACTTTGTTTCTCTTGCTCCAGGCTTTTTAAAAGCTCGGTATTTTTAAATGTATAACGTTTAAAAATATATTGAGGTGATGCAGAAATCATTTTTATACCCTCAAAAAACAAATCTGCCAGGTATTTATAAAACTTCTTTTCTATCTGTTTAAGCTCATAAAGCTCTTTGTCAGGAAAGGAGTTTATTAAATTTTTGAGCACTACATGCCGGCGATACTTTATCACATAGAACAAAAAAAGATAAGCAACATAAGATATTAGATACAGTACACTAAGTGGAAGTAAAGAAATAAGATATAAAAAAAATGCTCCGGCATTATAAAGCCACTTATTTATCATTATTTTCGCCTGTTAAACTACAAACATAAAAAAATTGAAATGGAAAAAGGTGTTGTACTCCCTTTGTTTTATCTTCCGCCAATAGCGTTTTTTAAGCAACTGATTGATAATAAAGACAAAACAATTATTATAGAAAAACACGAACATTTCCCAAAACAAACGTACCGTAACCGAGCTGCTGTTTATGGCCCAAACGGAAAGCTAAATCTGATAGTTCCGGTATTAAAGGGTTCTAAAATGCATACGTCTGTAAAAGATGTAAAGATAAGTTATGATGCAGACTGGCAAAGATTACACTGGCTAAGTTTACAAACTTCTTACAGAAGCTCGGCATATTTTGAGTTTTATGAAGATGATTTTGCTCCTTTTTACGAAAAACGGTTTGAATATCTGTTTGATTTTAACCTTGAACTGCTGAATGTGCTTAACAAACACCTGAAACTGAACTTTAACTTTGAGTTTAGCCAGTCTTACAAGACTAATTATGAGGAGGATTTCAGAGCACTTATCCACCCTAAAAAAGAAAGTAATTACAAGCCGGTAAAATACTTTCAGGTTTTTGAAGATAAATACAATTTTATGCCTAATTTAAGTGTTGTAGACTTACTATTTAACCAGGGGCCGCAGTCTGCCAAATTTATTTAGCATGAACAAACAACAGCATATTTCTCACTATCAAACTCCACGGAAGCGAAAGAAACGTATTCCGGGAGAAAGTCCGGGAATATTTGCTGTTAAAGAAACAGCTTTAGCTAGCAAGATAAACCTGTATGCTTATAATACAGACGAAATTGTTATCAAAGAAAACACATCTATAACAGAGGCTTTTAACTTTATACACCAGCACAAGCAGAAGTTTTATTGGTTGGATATTCAGGGTTTAGGTTCGCAGGAAGTGCTAAACGTCATTCAGCAGCAGCTTAACATTAATGCTTTGGTGATGGAAGACATTGTAAACACACACCAAAGGCCAAAGTTAGAAGAGTATGAAAATTACCTTTTCTCTGTAAGCAGGGTTTTAGAACTGGAAGCTTTATCGTTGAAAAATGAACAGCTTTCTTTTATAGCCAATCATGAAATACTAATCACTTTTCAGGAAGATTACCAGGATTTGCTTTCGCCAGTTAGAGCCAGATTGGTAAATAAGAAAGGGAGCAGCATTAGAACATTGGGGCCGTGTTACCTCATGTACGCCATTATGGATGTGATAGTAGACCACTATTTTAATATAATAAATAGATTGGGAGACGAGCTGGAAATGGTAGAAGATCATCTTTACGTAAAGCCGCAAAAACTGTTAATGTATCGCATACAAGGCGTGAAAAAGATTATGCTAAGTATGAGGCGTACAGCATGGCCAGAAAGAGATAAAATTAACGCGATGCTGAAAGACAATTCTGAGTTTATTACCGATGATGTTAAAGTTTTTCTTCGCGATGTATCAGACCATGCTATACAGGTGATTGATTTGCTGGAAACTTACCGCGAAACAGCTACTACTTTAACCGATATTTACCTCTCTTTAATGAGCAATAAAATGAATGAGGTGATGAAGATACTGACTGTAATTTCTGCAATTTTTATCCCGCTTACCTTTATTGTTGGTGTTTATGGTATGAATTTTTCTTATCAAAACCCAGAAACAGGCGAAGTTTTAAAGAACAATATGCCTGAGCTTTATTGGCCAAACGGTTATATATATGTATGGATACTAATGCTGGTAATAGCCGTCTTTCAGCTATTATATTTCATTAAAAGAGGTTGGTTTAGAGAATAGGTCGATAATTTATAAAAATTAATTTTGCAGCTGATGCAGTCTTTCGAAGTAAATAAAGAAGATGCTTTAAAACTAAGCAAAGCCCTGGAAGGCAGCGATGCCCAACTGCTGACCTTGTTGCAGGATTATCACGCTTCAGAAATAGCTATTCTTTTTGAAGATATTTCGCAGGACGAGCAAAAGCGTATTATCAACCTGTTACCTTCAGAAACCGCATCAGAAGTAATATCTGAGATGGATTTGGAAGCGCATCCAGAGGAATTACTTCTAACCCTGGAGCCCGAAAAAAGACAGGAGATATTTGAAGAGTTAGATTATGACGATGCAACAGATATTATCTCTCAGCTAGATGAAGAAGACCAACACGAAATTCTTCAGGATTTAGATATAGAGGATGCCTCGCATATTCGTACGCTTCTAACCTACGAAAACGATACCGCCGGAGGTTTGATGAATACGCAGCTCATCAAAGTAAAGGCAACCATGACCAAGAAGCAAGCAATTGATGAAATTGTAGCGCAAAGCGAGCTAATAGAGGAGTTTTATACCATTTATGTGGTAGACGATCATGATAGGCTGAAAGGGATAGTATCGCTTAAAAATCTTATCAAATCAAAATCAAGTGTTTACGTAGCCGACCTACTAAACGATAATTTTGTTTATGTAAGATATGATGTAGACCAGGAAGAAGTAGCTAATCTCATTTCTCAATATAATCTTACCAGTATTCCTGTTGTAAATGAAGGGATGAAACTTTTGGGAAGAGTAACTTTTGACGATGTAATAGACGTTTTAGAGGAAGAAAATACAGAAGACATCTTAAAAATATCAGGTGTTTCTGAAGATGAGGAATTGAGCGGTAATTGGAAAGAAGCTGTAAAGTCTCGTCTGCCCTGGCTTTGTCTCAACTTAATTACGGCTTTTTTGGCTTCGTCTGTTATCAGGTACTTCGGTTCCACTATAGATAGTTTAATTATTCTGCCTGCTTACATGACTATTATTGCAGGTATGGGCGGTAATGCAGCAACACAGGCACTGGCAGTAACCGTTAGACGTATTACTTTAAATGATCTGTCAGACACGCAGGCATACCGTACAGTGCTAAAAGAGTTTAGCGTAGGCTTAACTAACGGTGCTATTATCGGTTTGGTATTGTTTTTTGTAGCACTTTTTTACGATGCTAATCCTATGTTAGGTTTAGTAATCTTTATTGCCATGGCTGGCAACCTCATTATTGCGGGTATCGCAGGATCCGCCATTCCGCTATTACTAAAAAGGGTAGATATAGACCCTGCAATAGCTTCATCTATTATTATTACCACATTTACAGACGTTTTCGGATTTCTTCTTTTGTTAGGTTTAGCCTCTAAATTCTTGCTTTAATATTGTACCTTTACGGCATGTCTTTACTACAAGAAAAACCCACTGTAATTTATATTTACGATGCTTTGTGTGGTTGGTGTTATGGTTTTAGTCCGGTAATGAAAGCGGTTTACGAAAAATATAGGGAACAGTTTGATTTTCAAGTGCTTTCTGGCGGAATGATTTTAGGCGATAGGGTGGGGCCATTCTCTCAAATGGCAGAATACATCAAAGACGCTTATAAAAATGTAGAAGAAACTACAGGTATTAAGTTTGGCGACAAGTTTATCAACGGAGTTTTAGAAGAAGGAACCATGTTAATGAGCTCAGAAAAGCCTTCAATTGCCTTATCTGTATTTAAGACATACCATCCGGATAAAGCTGTTCTTTTTGCCAGCGATATACAGTACGCTTTAAATTATGATGGCTTGGATTTAAATGAGAACGAGACTTATAAACAGCTCATCAAGAAATATAATATCCCAGAGACCGATTTTTTAGCTAAATTGGATAATGAGGAATACAGACAGCTAGCTTATTATGACGTTGCTTTAAGCCGCCAATTACAGGTAACAGGTTATCCTGCTGTATTTATTAAAACTGCAGATTTAGAATTCTTTATGATAGCAAAGGGTTATGCCGATTTAGCCACCATCGAGCTAAGAATACAAAATGTGATTAAGGAAGCGGGACTGAAGGTCAGTTAGGCTTTAGTTGTCTGCTTTAAAAACGCTATATTCCTTTTTAAACCAGAAAGCTTGGTTCTTTTAACGGCAGACTTCTTAAATACACGACCAAAAACTTCCTCGGTTATTTCTTCCCAGTCTCTTTTATTTATTTGTAAGAGATCTGGATGTGGTTCGAAAGCTTCCTCCTGGTGGATAACCGAAAATCTGTTCCAGGGACAAACGTCTTGGCAAACATCGCAACCGAACATCCAATTATCCATTTTATCTTTAAAAGAATTTGGTAGCTCTTCTTTTAATTCAATAGTAAGATAAGAGATACATTTACTTCCGTCTACAACATAAGGCTGCACAATAGCTTCTGTAGGGCAGGCGTCAATACAACGGGTACAGGTGCCACAATGGTCGGCAGTGAAAGGAGTGTCGTATTCCAATTCTAAATCAATAATCAATTCGCCAAGAAAGAAAAACGACCCGCTTTTATTATTAATTAAATTAGTGTTTTTCCCTATCCATCCAAAGCCTGATTTTTTTGCCCATGTTTTATCTAGAACGGGAGCAGAATCTACAAAAGCTCTTCCGCTTACTTCGCCAATATGCTCCTGAATAAAGTTTGACAATTGCTTAAACTTATCTTTGATAACAAAATGATAATCTGTGCCATAAGCATATTTAGAAATCTTGGGAGCAGTAGCATCTTCTTGTTGTTTATCAGTGTAATAATTAAGTGCTACGGAGATTACAGTCTTAGCGCCATCAACCAATAAGCGGGGATCTAAACGTTTATCAAAGTGGTTATTCATATAATCCATTTTGCCATTATAATTATTGTTTAGCCAGCTTTCTAATCTAGGCGCTTCTTCTTCCAGAAATTCTGCTTTAGAAATACCACAGAACGTAAAACCGAGGCGCTGTGCCTCAGCTTTAATCATCTGCGAATATTTCTTGCTCTGGAATTGCATGTACTCAAAAAATAGTATTTAGCTACAAATGTCAGTCTTTTCTTTTATTTCCAAATCTTTTTCTTTTAGAAGAAGACTCCGATGGAGAATGCTCGCCTGGCTTTTTTCTATTTCTCCAGTCTTTTTTCTCCGCTGGTTTTCCCGAAGATTCTGTTTTATTACCTGGTTTAGCATTCTTATGTGCTACTGGCTTTCTGCTTACTTTTTGTTCCTTAGGTTGTAAACTGAATACTTCCATAGGATAAGGATTTTCTTCTGCAAGCGGAATTTTTATTCCTATAACTTTCTCAATATCTTTTAATAAAGGCTTTTCATCTATATTACAAAATGATGTAGCTACGCCTTCCGCTCCAGCTCTTCCACTTCGGCCAATTCTATGTACATAGGTTTCCGGAATATTCGGAATCTCGTAGTTAATTACATATTTTAAATTATCTACATCTATGCCACGGGCAGCAATGTCTGTAGCTACCAGAACCCTAATTTTCTTATTCTTAAATTCTTCTAAAGCTTTTTGTCTGGCATTTTGTGATTTATTTCCATGTATAGCCGCAGATCTCACATTTTCTTTCTGTAAAACCTTAACCACTTTATCTGCCCCATGTTTCGTTTTGGTAAATACTAAAACAGAATCTATTTCCTTATTTTGCAAAAGGTGTAATAGTAATTTATTCTTATTGCCCTTATCTACAAAATACACGCTTTGGTTTATCGTTTCTGCAGTAGAAGAAACCGGAGTAACTTCAACTTCTACCGGCGACTCTAATATTTCTTCAGATAATTTCTGAATAACAGGAGGCATGGTAGCAGAGAAGAAAAGAGATTGCTTATTAACAGGCAAAACCTGAATAATCTTTTTTACATCATGAATAAAACCCATATCCAGCATTCTATCAGCCTCGTCAAGTACAAAGAGGTTAATATTTTTTAGACTTAAATGCTTTTGGTTCATCAGGTCTAACAAACGCCCCGGAGTTGCAATCAAGATATCGACACCTTTTTGAAGGGTATCTACCTGCGATTTCTGGTTTACGCCGCCAAAAATAACTGTATGCTTCAATTTTAGAAACTGGCCGTAATCGCTAAAGCTGTCGCCAATTTGTATTGCAAGTTCGCGGGTAGGCGTAACAATCAAAGCTCTGATATTTCGCTTACGGTCGTTATGATGCTTGTCTTCACTAAGTAATTGTAAAATTGGAATAGCAAAGGCAGCAGTTTTGCCTGTACCGGTTTGGGCACATCCTAAAATGTCTCTTTTCTCTAAAATATAGGGAATGGCTTGCGCCTGAATAGGAGTAGGAGTATTGTAATTTAAAGACTTAAGCGCCTTTTGTATGGGTTGAATCAAGTTCAACGCTTCAAATGAAATCATATATTGCTATTGCGGTGTAATCTGTTGTATAAACCTTTATAGAAAAGGTGCTGTTAAAGTAAAAATCCAGTTTAGCATTTCTAAACTGGATTTTAAAAATTTTAGTTTGTTTATTTTTTTGTCTCTTCAATCCACTTTCTGGCATTTACAAAAGCTTCAATCCACGGTGTAACCTCGTCAGATTTTCTGTCGTTAGGGTAGAAACCATTTTGCCAAGGGAATATTGCTCTTTCCAAGTGAGGCATCATCGCTAAATGACGACCGTCTTTAGAAACAATAGCAGCTGTATTATCTCTGGATCCGTTAGGATTTGCCGGATAAGTACCATGGCTATAACCAATAGCGATGTTGTATTCGCTGCACTCGTATGGGAACTCAAACTTTCCTTCTCCGTGAGCAACCCAAATACCTAATTTAGAACCCGCTAAAGATTTCAATAAGATGGAGTTGGTATCTTTAGCCACATTCACATTTAAGAATATAGACTCAAACTTACCTGAGCTATTGTGTTTCATCTTCACTCTTTCTTTATGCTCCGGATAAATCAGTCCTAACTCTACCATGAGCTGGCAACCATTACAAACACCCAGAGATAGAGTATCCGGACGGGCGTAAAAATTGTCTAAGGCCGCTTTCGCTTTCTCGTTGTATAAGAATGCGCCAGCCCAGCCTTTTGCAGAACCCAATACGTCAGAGTTAGAGAAACCTCCTACATAAACAATGAAGTTTATATCAGAAAGATCCTCTCTACCAGCAATCAGATCGGTCATGTGAACGTCTTTTACGTCAAAGCCGGCTAAGAACATCGAGTAAGCCATCTCACGGTCGCCGTTTACACCTTTTTCTCTAATGATTGCAGCCTTTATACCGCTTTTTGTTTTTCTGCCATGCTCCAAACCTAAATCAACCAGTTTTCCGGTGAAATGTGAAGGATAGTTGAATTGCAATTCATGGTTGGTATAGTTCTCAAAACGCTCTTTAGCTAATTCTGGCTTGGTTTGTTTAGCATCTAACAAATAAGATGTTTTGTACCAGGTAGTTCTTAAATCGTCTACATTGAAAGATTTCTTAGTACCCTTAGCAGAAACAGTAAGAATGTTTCCGTTAATTACAGTACCAATCTTTTCGGCCTGAACACCTTTTGCAGCCAATGTGCTTTTAATCTCTTCCGCATTCTTAACCTGTAGTACTAAAGCAGGATTTTCTGCAAATAAAACTTTTACCAGACTAGCTTCGTTAAAGAAATCTACATCAGCATCAATCGATATGTTTTTCTCTGCAAAACACATTTCCAATAAAGTAGTAATTAAACCACCAGAAGAAACGTCGTGACCCGCAAGAACCAAATCATTTACAATTAAATCCTGAACAGCATTAAAAGCAGCTTTAAAATAGGCTGCATCTTTAATGTCAGGAGTGTTGTTGCCAACTTTATTTAATACTTGTGCAAAAGAAGATCCTCCTAAAGCCAATGCAGATTTGGTTAAATCAATATAAATTAGCTCTGTACCTTCTTCTTTTACCAGATTAGGAGTTACATGTTTTTTGATGTCTGTTACTTCACCAGAAGCAGAAATAATAACCGTACCCGGCGAATAAACCACCCCATCTTTGTACTTCTGCGTCATAGATAAAGAATCTTTACCCGTTGGGATATTGATACCCAATTCGCAGGCAAAATCGCTCACCGCTTCAACCGCATCGTATAATCTGGCATCTTCACCTTTGTTTTTACAAGGCCACATCCAGTTGGCACTTAAAGAAATACCAGCCAGACCACTTTCAATAGGTGCAAAAACAATATTCGCCAAAGATTCTGCAATGGCAATTCTTGAGCCAGCAGCAGCGTTAACTAAGGCAATAGCCGGAGCATGTCCAACGGCCGTAGCTACTCCTGATTTGCCTCTGTAATCTAAAGCCATTGTACCAAAATTGCTTAAAGGCAATTGTAAGGAACCTACGTTTTGTTGTTGAGCTACTTTACCCGTTACAGAACGGTCTACTTTGTTAGTTAACCAATCTTTACAGGCAACAGCTTCTAATTGAAGAACATCATTTAAATATTCTTCTAATTTTTCTTCCTGATATTCAATTTCAGAGAAACTTTCTTCTTGTCTCTCATCCGTCATAATTGTTTTTGGCGGGTTACCAAACATATCTTCCAGTTTCCAGTCGATAGGTTTTTCACCGGTAAGCGAAGACTCAAAAGTAAACTGATGGTCGCCGGTGATATCACCAACCACGTAGAAAGGAGCTCTCTCTCTTTCAGAAACTTTTTGTAAGGTATCAATATCTTTTTCCTGAATTACCAATCCCATTCTTTCCTGAGATTCGTTACCACAAATTTCCTTTGCAGAAAGGGTAGGGTCGCCAACAGGTAATTTAGCCAAATCAATTTTACCACCTGTAGCTTCAACCAACTCAGAAAGGCAGTTTAAGTGACCGCCAGCGCCATGATCGTGGATAGAGACAATAGGGTTCTCTCCACTTTCCATCATTGCTCTGATGGCGTTGAAAACCCTTTTTTGCATCTCTGGGTTAGAACGTTGGATTGCGTTCAGTTCGATAGCGCTGTTAGAAGCTCCGGTATCTAAAGAAGACACTGCCGAACCACCCATGCCAATGCGGTAGTTATCGCCACCCATTACTACGATTTTATCGCCCGCTTTAGGATCGTTCTTTTTAGCGTCTTTATACAATCCGTAGCCAACGCCGCCCGCTTGCATAATTACTTTATCAAAACCATAACGCTTTCCGTTTTCCTGATGCTCGAAAGTGAATACAGAACCGTTAATTACCGGCTGACCGAATTTATTTCCAAAATCTGAAGCACCATTAGACGCTTTGATTAAGATATCCATTGGTGTTTGGTACAACCATTCTCTTTCCGGCATACCGTTTTCCCAATTTCTTCCTTTTTCTAAACGAGAATAAGCAGTCATATACACTGCTGTTCCAGCTAAAGGTGCACTACCAATACCTCCGGCAATTCTATCTCTGATCTCGCCCCCCGAACCTGTAGCAGCGCCGTTAAAAGGCTCTACCGTGGTAGGGAAGTTGTGTGTCTCAGCTTTCAGGGAAAGTACAGATTCAACTTCTTTCACTTCAAAGAAGTCAGCTTTATCTTGAGTTGCAGGCGCAAATTGCTCTATTTTAGGACCTTTGGTAAAAGACACATTGTCTTTGTATGCAGAAACAATCTTGTTAGGATTAGTTGCTGAAGTTTTCTTGATTAATTTGAATAATGAAGAAGGTTTTTCCTCACCATCAATAATAAACCTACCGTTGAAGATTTTATGCCGACAGTGTTCTGAGTTTACTTGAGAAAAACCAAAAACTTCCGAATCTGTTAATTTACGACCGTTTTTCTCGGCTACAGATTTCAGGTAATTAATTTCTTCTTCATTTAAAGCCAAACCCTCTTCTTGATTGAAGGTCTCTATATCATCTACATACTTGATGGGCTCTGGCTGAATGTTGATTTCAAAAACACTTTGGTCTAAACCATTGTAAATGACTTCCAACATGCTGTCATGAGCAGCATCTGCACTGTTTACAACAGAAAACTCCTCGATACGTAAAATATCCTCGATACCCATATTCTGCGTAATCTCTACGGCATTTGTTGCCCACGGAGTTAACATTTCTTTACGCGGACCTTTGAAAAATCCTTCTAAAGTATTGTTGTCTAATACTTTGCCGTCTAACAGCCAGTTCAGTTTTTCTTTGTCCTCTGAAGATATTGGATTTTTAGAATGTATAGCGTAAATACTACCACTATTGCTTTTAGCAAAAACGATCATTGTTCTACTTTGAATTGAAAGCGCAAAGATACATAAATCCCTTTGTTTCTATGGTATTTTTTAAATTAAGTAAGGATTTTACATTGTTTTGTAAATTGGAGTAAGCAGTTTCCAGGAGTTAAAAATGAATTGCTCTACCTGATTGGTTTTGCCATAGCACTAAACGGCTTTGCTATTTGGAATTACAGAAAGACGAGCTAAAGAAATCATAAAAAGACAGCAAAAGAATCAATTAAGGATGTCGAGCTCAAGAAACCTACGTTTGTTTTTGCAATTCCATTGCGTCTAACTTACAGTGTTTCTAAGATAGTACGAATCATACGATCAATAATCTGTTCTGGATTTTTAGCAAACTCAAGCTTAGAACGATGAGCAACAATAGCATTAATAGATAAAGCATGGTGACCAAGTGCATTTGCCAATGCGTAAATTCCAGCTGTTTCCATTTCAAGATTGGTGATTTTATAGCCGCTGTACGCAAAGCTAATCAATAGCTCAATTAGGTTATCAATTTTATTTTTTGCTCTCACTCGTCTTCCTTGCGGAGCATAGAATCCGGGGGCAGTAACCGTAATACCTTTAAATAAACCTTCGCCTAAATGGTTTAATAATTTAGAAGAAGCATTTGTTATATAGGGATTTATATTTACTGATCTAAAGTGTTCAATTAATTCTGTTTCCAGTACAGAAGTGTGCTCATCAAGATTTCTATGGTAATAATACATAAGCGCATCTAAGCCTAATCCATGTGTAGAGGCAAGCACAGAGCCAACAGGAATATCGTCTCTAATAGTACCAGAAGTACCTAAACGAATAATGTCTAAGCTCTTTAAATTAGTTTTAGCCTGCCTGCTTTGGAAATCTATATTCACTAGCGCATCCAATTCATTAAAAACGATATCTATATTATCAGTCCCAATGCCGGTAGATATTACAGAAATTCTTCTGCCATTTAAAGTGCCTGTGTGGGTAATAAATTCGCGTTTACCTTTTTTAAGCTCAATGGCGTCAAAATATTTACTTACTTCGGCTACACGATCCTGATCGCCAACGGTAATTACCGTATCGGCTATATCTTCTGGCAGAAGGTTTAAATGGTAAATGCTACCATCAGGATTAATAATTAAATCGGCTTCAGATATTTTATGCATAAGCTCCAGACTTATTTAATTGATTCTTACGGTAAGTTTATTTACAAAATCTTTTAATACTTGCCTCCTTTCATCAGGTACTTTAATATTGTTTAATGCCTGAATACCTTTTTCCGCATAAGACATCATGGCTTCCTGCGCCAGCTTGCGAATATTAAGCTGATTATAAATATCGGTTACCTTATGTACCTTTTCAGATGCATCAAAATCTTTATCAGATAGCAGATTATCTAAATCTACTTTAATTTTTCCTTTAGCTAATTCCAGCGCTTTTATTAGCAGATAGGTTTTTTTATTTGATAAAATATCGCCTCCAACTTGTTTACCAAAGTTTTCAGGGTTACCATAAACGTCAAGTATATCATCTTGCAGTTGAAAAGCAATTCCAATGTTTTCTCCAAAGCTGTATATGTTTTGAAGATCATCGGCAGAAGCGTTAGCTATTAAAGCGCCAATTTGTAAAGCTCCACCCAAAAGAACTGCGGTTTTCAGGCGAATCATATTAATATATTCCGTTATTTGAACCTCGCTTTGTTGCTCAAAATTCATGTCTATTTGCTGACCTTCGCAAACCCCGGTAGCTGTAATATTAAAAACATTTAAAACTTTAGGCAGAATATCGGCAGGCACATTCATCAACAATTTGTAACTTTCTATCAGCATAATATCGCCAGAAAGTATGGCTACTGCATCATTCCATTTGGTATGTACAGTAGGATTTCCTCTGCGCAAAGGTGCTTTGTCCATAATATCATCATGCATTAAAGTGAAATTATGGAAAAACTCTATGGCTAGAGCAGGGTTGACGGCATTCTTTACATTACCGCCAAATAAATCTGTTGCCATTAAGAGCAATGCCGGTCTAAGACGTTTGCCACCGAGGCCTAAAAGATAGGAGACAGGCTCGTATAATTCTTTGGGTTGCTGAGGATATTGATATGCTCTGATTGCTGTGTCTAATACTTGCTGAAGATCTGAAATGCTATACATGCTAAAGATAAATTCGCGACGAAGTTAAAAACTATATATTTTAATCAATAATCAAAGTAAAATCTATTTGTCGCTTACTTAAGTCTACCCGTTTTACTTTAATCTGTACCTCATCACCCAATTGGTAAACTTTTTTCTTACGTTGACCAATAATGCAGTAGTTCTTTTCGTCTAAAGTGTAAAAATCGTCGGCTATATCTCTTAGCCTGATCATGCCTTCGCATTTATTTTCTTCAATCTCTACATACATACCCCATTCCGTTACACCAGACACAATACCGGTATATACTTGTCCGATATTGTCTTGTAGAAACTCAGCTTGTTTGTATTTGATGGAGGCTCTTTCTGCATCAGCAGCTTTTTTCTCCATCTGCGAAGAATGGTTGGACATCCGCTCGTAATGTTCTGCATTGGCATTTTCTCCGCCTGCTAGGTAATGCTCTAAAAGACGGTGTACCATCACATCTGGGTATCGGCGAATAGGAGAAGTAAAATGCGTATAAAAATCAAAAGCTAAACCATAATGACTGCTGCTTTTGGTGGTATAAATAGCTTTAGCCATAGAGCGTATTGCTAGTTGCGTAAGTACATTCTGTTCCTTTTTGCCCTCTACTTCGTTCATCAACTTATTTAAAGAGCGGGCAATATCCCTGTCAGATTTAGTGGAAATTTTATAACCGAAACGGGAAGCAAATTGCGAGAAGCTATTCAGCGTATCTATGTTTGGCGCATCGTGTGCCCGATAAACAAAAGTGTATTTATTTTTACCCTTGCCTTTCTTGGCTACAAACTCTGCCACTTTACGATTGGCCAGCAGCATAAAATCTTCTATCAGCTTATGGGCATCTTTACGTTCTTTTACATATACACCAATAGGCTTGCCGTTGTCATCCAGTTTAAATTTAACTTCTGTAGATTCAAAGTTAATAGCGCCCTGTTTAAACTTACGCTCTCTTAAAATATAAGCTAAATTATTGAGGATTAATATTTCATCGGCATAATCCCCTTGTTTAGATTCTATAGTTTCCTGCACTTCTTCGTAAGAAAACCTTCTGTCTGAGTAAATTACCGTTTTACCGAACCATTGGTCTACAATATTGGCATCGGGACTCATTTCAAATACCGCAGAAAAGCATAATTTCTCTTCTTGCGGGCGTAGCGAGCAGAGGTTGTTAGAAAGTCTCTCTGGCAGCATGGGAATTACGCGGTCTACCAAATATACAGAAGTGCCGCGGTCATAAGCTTCTTTATCTAAAGGCGAGTCTGGCTCTACATAATGAGAAACGTCCGCAATATGAACACCTACTTCATAGTTGCCATTTTTCAGCTTCTTAAAAGATATAGCATCGTCAAAGTCTTTGGCGTCAAAAGGGTCTATGGTGAAAGTTAGGGTATCTCTAAAATCTCTTCTTTTTTTAATTTCTTCGGGAGAAATGGTTTCAGGTATGCTGTTAGCTTCTTCTTCTACTTCCTGAGGAAACTCTAGCGGGAAACCATATTCGGCAAGAATAGCATTCATTTCTGTATCATTCTCACCTTCTTTTCCTAAAATATTTTTAATAATACCTACCGGATTTTTAGCTCCGTCTGGCCAATCAACTATCCTGGCTAAAGCTTTAACTCCATTTTTGGCACCATTTAAATCTTCCAGCGGAATAAAGATATCGTAAAGCATCTTCCTGTCATCCGGAATAAAGAATGCATAATGTTCAGACACTTTAACCAATCCCGTAAATTCAAATTTAGCTCTTGTTATAATTTCTACAACTTCGCCTTCTTTACGCTTGCCTTTGCCTTTTTTATTGGCGTATACGTATATCTTTACAATATCACCATGTAATGCTCTGCGTAATTTTCTAGGGCCAATATAAATGTCTTCTTCAAAAGCATCGTCATCAGGCACCAGAAAAGCCGAACCGTCATTAGCCATATCTATTCTACCGGTAACAAAGGTTTTTATCTCACGCAAGTGGTATTTTCCTTTCTCCATCTCTTTAAATACGCCTTCTTTGGCTTCGTCTTTCAGAATAGAAAGGATTGCTGTTTTTGAATCAGAATCTGTGATGTTTAGCTTAGCAGCAACTTGTTTATAGTTTAAAGCTTTATTTCCGTTACTCTCAAAAATGTTAGCAATAAGTTGCGAAAGTATATGTTTAATGTTTGGCATCTATATAATAATTTATCCTAATATAATCTAAACCTGCAAAGCTAGGGCTAAGTTTAGAAAAAAAATAAAAATTTTTGTTAGTTGTTAGGCATTAATTGGTTCGGATGGGAGTAGATAAGTCCTAACTTATTCAAGTGCAATACTTTAATTGTACAAGATTTTCTATTGGTCTATACGAGAGCCTTAGAAGATATAAGTAAACTGCTAGCAGTGAGATTTTTATATAGAAAATTAAAACAGATACTTCAATATGAAATAGGATTAAACAAAAACTCTCCGGGAATTCCGGAGAGTTTTTGAATATTTATATTTTTTTGATGTCGGCACCTAAGGCTTTTAATCTGGTATCAATATCCTGATAACCTCTTTCTATCTGTTCTATGTTATGGATGGTAGATTTTCCGGAAGCAGATAATGCAGCAATCAATAAAGAAACGCCTGCTCTGATATCTGGCGAAGTCATTTCTATTCCTTTTAGCTGATATCGCTTATCTAAGCCGATTACCGTTGCTCTATGCGGATCGCAAAGTATAATTTGTGCTCCCATATCAATCAGTTTATCTACAAAAAACAAACGACTTTCGAACATTTTCTGGTGGATAAGTACAGAACCTTTAGCTTGCGTAGCCACTACCAATACAATGGACAACAAATCTGGCGTAAAACCAGGCCATGGCGCATCGGCAATAGTTAGGATAGAGCCGTCTATAAAGGTTTCAATCTCATAATGCTCCTGAGCAGGGATAAAAATATCATCCCCCCTTAATTCCATTTGAATACCCAACCTTTTGAATACTTCCGGAATAATGCCCAGCTCTTTATACTGAACGTCTTTAATAGTGATTTCTGAACCTGTCATTGCTGCTAAGCCAATGAAAGAACCTATCTCTATCATATCAGGCAATAATCTGTGCTCTGTACCGCCAAGGCTATCTACACCTTCTACAGTAAGTAGGTTAGAGCCTATACCCGATATTTTAGCTCCCATGCGGTTAAGCATTTTGCATAGCTGCTGCAAATAAGGTTCGCAGGCGGCATTATAAATGGTAGTGGTGCCTTTTGCCAAAACAGCAGCCATTACAATATTGGCTGTTCCGGTAACAGAAGCTTCGTCTAACAGGATATAAGTACCTTTTAAGCCGGTAGCATCTACATTAAAAAAGTTAGTTTCTGGATTATAGATAAATTTAGCACCCAGTTTCTCGAAACCAAGAAAATGAGTGTCTAATCTTCTCCGTCCAATTTTATCGCCACCCGGTTTAGGAATTGCTGCCTTGCCGAAACGGGCAAGGAGAGGACCAACAATCATAATAGACCCTCTTAAGCTGCCTCCTTTAGATTTAAAAGTTTCTGATTGAAAAAAATCAAGATTTATATTTTCTGCTTTAAATTCATAGGTGTCTTTAGATAAACGGTTTACTGTTACACCTAAATCGCTAAGCAGTTCTATAAGCTTGTTTACATCTTTTATATCTGGAATGTTGCTTATGGTTACTTTTTCTGGAGTAAGCAATACAGCAGAAAGTATTTGTAAGGCTTCATTTTTTGCTCCCTGAGGAATGATTTCGCCTTTTAATGGTTTTCCGCCACAGATTTCAAATGCATTCATTTGTATATGTTAATTGTTAGTTGAGTTGGCCATTAAAAATGGCAGCTTTGCGCTTTTATCAATTAGTTTCTTTTTCCGCCATTTTGAAAGCTTCTCTGACGGTTTTTATTATTATTATTATTGTTGTTGTTATTCTGTCTTCCGCCGTTTTTATTTCCGCCTTTTTGCTGGCGGTTGCTGCCTGCAGAAGAAGTGTTCTGACTGTTTAACGTTTGCTTTAAATCAACTTTTTGGATGGTGATGTTTTCTAAATCCAGCTCCCCCTTAGACAGTTCTCTTAAATCAGACAGAATTTGCTCATCGTTAACATGGTCTTTATTCCACATTACATAGGCCATTTTCATGAAATTGGCTATAGAGTTTACCATGAGACGCTTCTTTTCCGGATCGGTAATTTCTTTAGCCTTCTTAATCATCATCTCAGCGGTGTGGCCGTAATGTTTGAACCTAATCCTATTTTGTGGATACTCTAACCTTTCTGGTTTTATATTAATATCTTCCTTTGTTGGCGTAGGATAGGGGGAATCTACATCTATCTTAAAGCCAGAAATTATATGCAAATGATCCCAAAGCTTGTGCTTAAAATCTGGCACATCTCTTAAATGCGGATTTAAAAATCCCATCATATCAATTACTACCTGAACATATTTATTGCGTTCTTCTTTTGTAGGTAGGTTACAAATGTACTCTACCATATTTTGAACGTTTCGTCCGTATTCTGCCAGGATTAGTTTTTTACGTGAAGTATTGTAGTCAAAAACTTCGGTTGCTGTATTATTCATCTTAGAATTATTAAGCCAAAGGGGCTTACTTGCTATAATTTCTTAATTTTAAAGAGGCTAAGCGCCTGTTTCTACTGTTTTCCTTTTTTATATTAGGTTGCGCAAAAATACACAAAGCATCTGTTAATTTAGAAAGATTAGGAAAATAGTTTTACGCTAAGGATTTATAATTTAAATTCTTAACCCTTTAATATTTACACCCAGGCATTAAGAGGTTAAGTAAAATTAAGAAATGTTTTTTTTCCATTTTAATAAATCTAACTTCTTAATGTTTTTTGTATTTGGTCTACTGCACAATGCGCAACTTCGCAAATTTTAACAATAATTGCTTTTGCCCTATTTCTTTGAAGAAAATTGTTGCTTTTACATCGGGCTTGTTGCCTTCTAAATTTAATACTTTGCCAAAACCAAAACGTTCATGTTCCACCTGTTGCCCAACCTGAAGGCCTGTAGTATCATCTGGTTTAAAATCTGCAGATGGCACATGCGCCTTTGCCAATAACGAAGTGGTTTTAACTTTGCCAGTGGCAGGTTTGGGTTTGGAAAAAACATCTTTGCCTTTTTGGATGTCAGCAGTTTTACTTCTCCACTGTGTTCTTTCGCTTTCAAATGACGAAGTCGAAGAGGTGAAGGACGATCTTTGTGGTATATCCAGCTCCAGAAACTTCGGATCTATTTCATCTAAAAATCTGGATGGCTCGCAATTTACCAGCGTTCCAAACTTAAATCTGGAAGTAGCGTAGCTAATATGCAGTTTTTTCTCGGCCCGGGTAACGGCAACATAAAACAAACGCCTTTCTTCTTCTAAATCAGCTCTTGAGTTTAAAGACATCTGACTAGGGAAGAGGTTTTCCTCAACGCCTACAATATAAACCTGATTAAATTCTAAACCTTTAGAAGAGTGAATGGTCATTAAAGACACCGTATCTTTATTCTCGCCTTTATCATTATCGTCATTGGTAAGCAAAGCAACATCTTCCATAAAAACGCTTAAGCTTCTGTCTTCAATGTCTTCACGTTCAGAAAACTCTTTAATACCGTTCAGCAATTCCTGTAAGTTTTCGTAACGGGCTAAGCCTTCAACAGATTTGTCATCATACAGATCTTTTAGCAAACCAGAATGTTGTGCAATATGTAAAGCCGTCTCGTATGCATTATTGTTTTTAGAAACGGCATTAAAACTGTTAATGGCTGTTGCAAAATTATTTACCGCTGTTGCCGAGCGATTGTCTAGATATTGGAAAGAGTTTGCCGCAATTTCAAACAGGGTTTTATTATGCTCGTCTGCAGCAACAATAATTTTATCAATAGTGGTTTTACCGATTCCCCTTGCCGGATAATTAATCACACGTTTAAAAGCTTCCTCATCATTATTATTAAAAGTAAGCCTGAAGTAAGCAATCAAATCTTTAATCTCTTTACGCTGATAGAAAGACATTCCTCCATAAATTTTATAGGGAACATTTAGCTTTCTCAAGGCCTCTTCCATAGAACGCGATTGCGCATTGGTTCTGTAAAGAATGGCAAAGTCGCTCCAGTTTAAACTTTTATTGGCTCTTTCCTGCAAAATGGATTCTGCAACGGCTTTTCCTTCTTCGTTATCGGAATAAGAACGAGTGATTTTGATTTTGTCGCCTTCGTCATTATCAGAAAAAACATTTTTTTCCAACTGGTTTTCGTTGTTTTTGATAATGCTATTGGCAACATTTACAATATTTTGTGTAGAACGATAATTTTGCTCTAATTTAAATATCCTAACGTCTGGGTAATCTTTCTGGAAATTAAGGATGTTTTGGATATTTGCGCCCCTAAATCCATAAATGCTTTGTGCATCATCACCCACCACACACAGATTATAGTTTACTGCGGCAAGTTTTTTAACAATCAGGTATTGAGAGAAGTTGGTATCCTGATACTCATCCACCATTAAATACTTAAACTTGTGTTGATATTTATGCAGTACATCCGGATGGTCTTTTAACAGCACATTTGTTTTAAACAGTAAATCATCAAAATCCATTGCACCAGCTTTAAAACATCTTGATGTATATGTAGCGTAGATTTTGCCTAGCTGACCGCGACCTGTAGAAAAATCGTCTGCCTGTATTTGTTCGTTATTTTGATATTCTGCAGCTGAAATAAGGTTGTTCTTAGCCATAGATATACGGCTGTAAACAAAATTAGGATTATAAAGCTTGTCATCGAAACTCATCTCTTTCAAGATGGCTTTGATAAGACTTTTGCTATCATCGGTATCGTAAATGGTAAAGTTATTAGGATAGCCTATTTTATTAGCTTCTACTCTTAATATTTTAGCAAAGACAGAGTGGAAAGTACCCATCCAAATATTTTTTGCTTCAGGGCCAACTACTTTACTTATTCTGTCTCGCATTTCTTTAGCAGCTTTATTGGTAAAAGTTAGCACCAAAATTTGGAAAGGGTCTACGCCTTTTTGTATAAGATGCGCAACTCTGTATGTTATTACTCTTGTTTTTCCTGAACCTGCGCCTGCAACTATCATCACCGGACCTTCGGTTTGTTCAACAGCCTGCCTTTGTGATGAATTTAATCCTTTTAAGTAATCCAAAATATGTGTTATTATTTATGAATGAAACGCTAAATTAAGAATGATTGAGAAATAAACCGCAAACGAATTTAGATTTGATACAGACCGCCTGCCAGGTGCTGTTTTAACACATGAAATTTATATCTGGCAATAATTAATTTTGTTATTCTTTAGGAGTTATTCTCCTTCATCTTTTAAGCCCTGGCGAGAGGAGTCATGTAAAGCAATATTAATGTTCATTATTTTATTATCAATATCATTTATACACTTGCCAATTTGCTGTATACATTCTTTTTCTTCAATCAAATCATCTTCGGCAAGCATAATTAAACCTTTCAATGTAGTAACCGGACCGCGTATCTGATGAGATAAATGCGAAGAATATTCTGATAGCTTCTGGTTTTTATTGATAAGATCTTTAGTTCTTTCTGTAATGATATCTTCTAAATTGGCATTAATCTGATTGAGGTTTTCCTTTTGCTTTGAAATTTCTTCGTTAAGTTTTCTGAGCTTGAGATTGTTCTTCTCAGCTTTCTTTTTACTCCTGATTAATAGCAAAATCACTAATACACATAGCACTAAAACCACAATAGAGAAGATGAGTAAAATTAAATGCTTTTCCTGCTTCTCTATCTGGATTTCATATTCTTTCTGCTTTTCCAGATTTTTTTGTTGCTCTTCGTTAAGATTTAGAATATTAGCTACGTTTTCTCTGTAATATAAGCTGTCTCTGGAGTGGACTTTTTCTAAATGTTCTAAAGCGTGTTGATAATTGCCTCGTTTTTTTTCTAACTCGTAAGAAGTAAGTGAAAAATCGTAAAGTAACTTTTCGTCGTATAATTCATTGGCTAGTTGTATGCCTTCTTCTATATATTGCTCTGCCTGCTTAAATTCTTTTGTAGCTATTTTAATAGCTGCTAAAGTGAGATTTATACTTGCAATTGTGTTAGTTAATTTACTTTTTTTAGAAAGTGAATAGGCTTTCAATAGTTTTTTTTCGCTCTCTACATAATCTTTCAGGTAATATTGACTAACACCTATATTTTGATAAGAAAATATCATTCCGTTTTTGTCATTCAACTCGGAAAATATTGGGATTGCTCTGTAATAATAATATATAGCATTTTGATACTCTTTCATTCTAGAGTACAATACTCCTAAATTTAAATATGTAGCTGCAATAAGATTTTTCAAATTGTTTCCCGAAGAAATATTTAATGAACTTTTGTAATATTCTAATGCTTTTTTATTATCATACTGACCATAAGAATTCCCTAAATTGTTGTAGACCCTGGCTATCCCTTCTGCATCATCAATCTTCTGGTACTGTTTAAGTGACGTTAGAAATGAGTTA